>JGI12698J15209_1000047_pt1 | contig 6905 bp, 4 predicted proteins | sample TexAe_OM3H0_O3_FD_15209 | JGI IMG/M metagenome (IMG submission 15209) | reverse complement strand
ACAAAAGGGCTTTCAGGATGTTGAGAACCAATTCACATTAATATTACAAAATTTACAATAAAGAATCATTGAGCTAATTTCATAGCTGGTCTAAATTGACTTCCTCTTATTCTGGATACATCAGTTAAAGGTAAAATTAATAATATTAATAATGAACCAAACATAGCTAATACCCCTAATAATTTATTAGGAATAGATCTTAAAATAGCATAGAATGGTAAAAGATATCATTCAGGAACTATTGAAGAAGGTGTACTCATTGGATTAGCTGGTATATAATTATCACTATGTCCTAATAAATTAGGATAGAAGAAAACTATTACAGATAAAGCTAAAAAGAATGCAAAGATAGTTACAAGATCTTTAAATGTAAAATAAGGATGCATTGCATATCTGTCTCCATTAGAAGAAATTCCATTAGGATTATTTGATCCATGTGTATGAAGAGCCATTAAATGAGCTATTACTAATGCAGCTAATAAAAATGGTAATAAAAAATGAAGAGAAAAAAATCTATTAAGTGTAGCATTACTTACACTAAATCCTCCTCAAATTAATTCTACTAAATCTTGTCCAAAAAAAGGAACTGCTGATAATAAATTAGTAATTACTGTAGCCAAATCTTTAATTTTACCTATTCTAGCTTAAGCTTAATATGTTTAAAACAAGTAAATCATGTACATTATAATAATTTTATTTTTAAATTAATTTATTATAAATTTTAAGGGTTATGTAAACATAATAAAGAAATTTTTTATACTCTTTATTATGTTTACTCTTTTATTCCATTAATTAAAATAATTCGTCATCTAAATTAATACATGACTATTTCACTTATAAATTAGAACCTGCTATTATTGATTTCGGATCAACTAATTTAGATAATAGCAATTTCTTTTATTTTATTTTAAATATAAAAAACTTACTTTAGATTTTTCAAGAGTTGCATAACTTACATTAATATAAAATTTTAACACAAGTACCCCCTTTTTCTAAGTATAATAGACTTAAACAGAATCGAACTATTATAGAAATTATCGAAATTTCTATTTAAACCATTAATAAGCCTTTGTTATGTTTTGTTTCTCGAGGACTACTAGCTGTTATATTGCGTTTATTTAGTTTTCAAAAAAGAAAACTTTAAATTTAAATAAATTTATAAAATTAAGAAGACGATAAGTTAATGCCGTTTGGTATGTCGGTTTATAGACTTTATAAAAAGGGGGGTAAAATATAAAAAAAAAATAATGGATAAAAATTAATTATTATAATTTATAACCATAATAAGCATAAATCATTAAGATTTTAACTATGGTAATACATCATAACAGTAAGAATTATATGATTAATTTGCGAATTTAATAAACTTATTGCTGGAAAGTGTTCAATTATAAGTCTTAATTCTGTTTGAGTTATACCATAATAAAGAATATCTTGACTATAAAGGATATTTAATTCTTCAAATTTGATTTGTTGAAAAATATTGGCTGGTGAATTATCAGGGAATTCATGTAAATCCATTGCAATAGCTCTTCATTCTCAAAAAGTTTCACTATTTAATATAGTTCGACTATCTAATGAAGTAAGAAATATATCTTCCCTTATTTCACTACCTATTCAAATATTTTCATCATATACATCTAGATATATATTAGGTTCTGCTGAAGTAACACTTAAAGTTTCAGATGTACTTGTTTCTAATGAAGCTACACTTAAAGTTTCAGATGTATCTGATGAAGTTTCACTTGAAGTTTCAAATTCATCTAATAAAGCTACATTTAAAGTTTCAGATGCATTTGTTTCTGATGAAGTTAATCTAAGAGGATTTGATGCTATTAATGAAGTAAGAACTAATCCATCTTTTCCTGAAATATTTCTTGTAACAGATATATTTTTAGAAAATTTGAATTTAATTCTGTAATAAAGTGTCATACTGAAAATAATTAGATATTTTGCTAAAATAGCAAATAAGATTAATAATAAAGCCATTAGAAAATTGATAAAACATAAGTTCTTATGATTTATTACTTAATTTAGTTATATACACTCTAATTACTTGTTGGAAAGTAAATAATGGTAAAACATATTTAGAAAATACATAAATTAAAGAAAGTAGAGTTAAAAATGAGAATGAAAATTGATTAATAAAATAAAATGGTATTAATTGAGGCATTTAAATAATTAATAAAACATAAGAATTGTCTCTGCATTATAAGCAAATTTTGAAATTAGTAAAAAATTTCTATTTAATGAGACCTTTTTTTAATATATATTAAATTAATAATAATATATTTTTATGATATAAAATATTAGATAAGGTGGAGGGAAAATTTAATAAATATAAATCATCTAATTATTCTTTAGAGAATAAACTTAAATTGTTTAGAGTTAATTTTATCCTATTCTTAATATTTATTTGATTAATTGTGTTAAGAAGATGAATTATTTATTAAAAATAAATAATTTTTATTTAACATTTGTATTTTTGTGTTTTAACCCTTAAAATTTATAATACAAATATAATGCCTTGTGCTTCATTATAATAAATTTATAATTTCATATTATAATGAATAAAGATTCCGACTGTACATTAAGCATCATTTCAGACACCCACCGATGACCCAGTCTGTTGCGATAGTTTACTCTACCGACGGTCTTAATGCTAAACAAACATCTTTGACCTGTTTTCATCAGTATTGCTATAAAGTTCATTATATAAATTTTTAGTAAAAATTGCTTTATATTTAACTTTATAACTATGTATATTTATTTTAATTTAATTTATATCTCATTTCAGGAACTATGTAAGGAGATACTATATTTATAAGATCTGTCATAGATTCTTTTCATATGTAAATTATATATTGATCTTTTGTTCCTGCAGATTGAATAGAAGCTTTAATATTAAAATTACTATTTAAAGCTTTTATAATAAGTAAACAATCATTATAAGAGAAAGAATTAGTAAAAAATTTTAAACCTTGACCTACTTTAGCTCCATCATCCATAATTCAAATAGCTAAAGCTAATGGAGTTAAATATTGATCGATACATTCTGGTACATGTTTAATTTTATTATTGTATCATAGATCATAAATTCAATTAAAACTAGTATAAGTTCAAGTTGAAAATCTTACTATTTTTCTTATTTTACCTTTACTACCTAATCTTGTAGTAATAACAGGTAATTTAGAATTACAATAACCTAATTCAGAGAATAATTTATGTAAGAACAACATATATTTTACATGAACAGCTTCTTGATAAAAACTAAATCTAGTTCCTACTCCTAATAATATTTTTTCACCATGAGCACCTCCAAGAAGAGATCCAAATATAATAGAGATAATATCTTTATTATGAGGCCCTATTCTATAAATACCTTTAAGTTTATTTACTTTAGGTTTATTATTTAAATAAATAGGAGTTATTAATAATAAAGATAAATAAATTAAAAACAAATTATACATTTGAGGCTTATTAAACCCACCTCATAAACTCATTTGACCGTAAGGTAATACATACAAACTTACTTAATATGTAAATTTACATAATAAGCTAGAATAACTTTAAATTCGTATATCCTATTAGTTAAACTAATGTTAATTAACCAAAAGTTTCGACTGTGCATTAAGCATCATTTCAGACACCCATTAGTGACCCAGTCTGTCGCGATTATTTATATAACCGACGATCTTAAAGTTTAACCTTCTTTGATCGTTTTCACTAATATCGCCAAATAATCTTAAAGACTATTCTATATCTCCGTCGAGAAATACCACTTTAATCTTTCTTTTTCTATAAAGATTGCAGAAAGATTTTTACTTGCGGGACTATGATTTAATAAAAATAAAGTATAATAAATTGTAAGGCAGGGTTCATTAACTTTTTTGTTGTTTTTTTAATTAAGAATAACTTTTAAGTTATATAAACATAACAAACAAATAATAAAATTTGATACTTGTTGCTATGTTTACTCTTTTATTCTTTTGAAAATTTTGTCAAAAGGGCTAATATTTTTATAAATTCAATAGTTTTAGTAAATAAACTATAAAATACTAAATCGTTATTTAAAATATAGTTGAATAATGTTATTGTGTTTTATTTTTTATATTAAATTGGAGTTAATATGATAAAACCTTATATAATAATAAATTATATATTATTATTAAATTATTATTATATATCTATTCTCTTTTGGAGTTAAACCAAAATTAACATTTAAAAAAAAATGCTGTTCTATCGTTGAACTAAGAGAATTTATGATTAAGTTAATAAAATGAAATTATTTTTATTTTTTAAATATCTCTTTTATGATTAATATCTAATTTAAAACTATCTTTTTAGTTTAGTTTTACTCTTTTATGTTTTAAAGAAAAGGGGGTAATTTTAGTTAAATAATTCTTTATTATTTTCTTATTTTCTTGTTTTTGTTTTTGTTTAAATATTTAACTATTCATTGTCTTTTAACTAAACCCTTTTCTGTTTTTAAGGCTCTTCTAATAGTTTTTTCACCACAGTTTATAGATTTAGCTGCATCTAAAATAGTAGAATATTCACCATAAACAGTTCCATTAAGATTATATAAAACTACAGGTCTTGTATTGGTTATACATTTTGGGTTAGTTTCATCAGACATAGGAAGTCTATTTAAAGCTTTATCTCTCATTTTATTTATTGTTTCAGGAGAAAGTTTTGTACCTCTGTTTAAACTACCTATCATTTCTCGTCTGGTGTCATTAAATACATCTATCATTTTTAGTCTATCAACTTCAGTATGTTTATAACCAAAACTAGAACCTGCTTCAGTTAAAATATTATAATTAGGCAATAACAATTTTAAATATCTATCTTCTAAATCCAACAATTCTTTATTATTTTCTTTGGTAACAATATTTGGATATAAATCTAATATAATAAAAGCGAAATTTTGTAATCCATATTTTTTTACTGCTGATTTAATTATTTTGCTACCTCTAAAATAAATTAAATGATTACTAAATCTAGCGTAAAATCTGTTAGTTGCAGCAGAACCTATATAGTAATCTTTAGTTATTTTATTTATTATCATGTATATACCGCTTAAACCTTTAGTTTCATTTAATATTTGTTTTCTAATATTTTCAGAATCTAGATTTTCAAAAATATACATAGGATTTAACCCTAATTCTCTAATTGTTGTAATCAATCTTTCTAAACAAGAAGCTTCACTACCTTTACTTGAAGAAGGAATTGTACTATATTTTCTTATATAGAGAGTATTTAAAGGATATATTCATTTATTTTTTAATTTATCATAATTTTTATTTTTTATACTATTCCCTGCCTTACTTTTTTTAATTAAATTAATTATAACATAATATGTAATAATTAAAAAAATTGCATAAAAAATACTTTCATTAAACCATTTTGGGCTATACACGTAACCCAGAAAACCTATAGCCATCATTAATATTAAGATTATTACTCCTATACTTCAAACTAATATTCTAGGTGATTTATATGAACTATAATATAATCCTCTAGCTATATGAGCATATACAAAGATAAAGAAGAATGAAGCTACATTAGCATGTGTATATCTTAATATTCAACCAGCATTAACATCTCTCATTATATGCTCTACACTATTAAAAGCAAAATCTACATGAGGTTGATAATGCATTGCTAAAAATATTCCAGTTAAAATTTGTATTATTAAACAAGTTCCTAATAAAGATCCAAAGTTTCATAAATAAGAAAGATTAGCTGGTTGAGGTGAATCTACAATATAAGAATTTAATAATCTTAATAATACATTAGTTTTTAATAATCTCATTTTATTTATTATTTTAATTTTAATTAATATTATTTATTTAATTTATTTTCAAAATATTTATAAAATTATTAAATTATTATATCTAATTTCATTTTATTTTGAAATTATTATAAAGTATTAATTTATGGTATTTTATACCCTATTTTAAAGAATAGTTTATAGAATTCTCTTAAATAATTTTGTTTATATATTTATTATAAACTATTTAAGAGAATAAATATATATTTTAGTTAATTTTGTAGTTTAATAATTATATAAAATTATAATAATTTAATTATAAATTAATATCATTGATTATTTAATAATAACAATATTATTTATTAGAAATAATTTAATGACTATTATAACTACTCACTTGATAACAATATTATTTTAATATATAGAAATTTATATATTTTGTTATAATTTCTAATATTAATTATTGTATAAATATTCTGACAATATAATTCATTTATTTTTTAAAACAAAAACAAACACAAAAATAATTTATATAAATTTTGTTTATATTATAATAAGTCTAATAGACTAAGATATATATAAGCCCAAGAAGATTTGAACTTCTATGAATTTCTCATCAAGAAATCATTCTACCATTAAATTATAGGCTTTAGTTTTAAAATATTTTGATATTTTTATATTTTAATAATATATACATTTAATTAAAAATATCATTTTTAATACAGATTTAATTTAATACTTTTATATTTTTGTTTATTTTTGTGTTTGTTTTTGTTAATTATTATTAATAATATTTAAAATGAAAGGGGATAATTATTAAAAAGAATTAATATTTTAAAACTAAAATATTATAGTGTTTAATATAAATATAAAAATATATAAATATAAAAAATTAACTATTAGCTTGATCAACTCAAGCCAAATAATCTTGAACAGAAACAGCTTCAATAAGAATAGGCATAAATCCATGTCATACTCCACAAATTTCACTACATTGACCATAGAATGTCCCAGTTCTTTCAGCTATAATAGAAGATTGATTTAATCTACCTGGTACAGCATCAATTTTAAGTCCTAATGAAGGTACAGCGAAAGAATGGATTACATCTGCTCCAGTAATAATTAATCT
>JGI12698J15209_1000046_pt1 | contig 6975 bp, 10 predicted proteins | sample TexAe_OM3H0_O3_FD_15209 | JGI IMG/M metagenome (IMG submission 15209) | reverse complement strand
TTTTTTGCAGCAAGAATGGTCCCATGAGGAGGGTATCGGCAATATCTCTCAGAAGAAACAGCAGGCCCATTAGAGTCCATTGGCAGTATTTTTCGCCTGCAACGATGGGCCCATGCAACAGTAAGCGATTATACCCACTTCTTTGAAAATCGTGCGTGAAGATGTACATGAATCCTGGGCGCATACAATGCCTTTTTTTTCGGCAGCTGTTTCGGCAGCCATGGACCAGTGTGACTTTATAAGCAGCAGTTCAGAGCTATGTAAAGCAAACTACAGCTTATCTACTTGATTGTGGGCGTAAAACTTTAGCAAATTCAGGAGGTGGATTGTTCTTGAGCAAAGTGGTAAACCTTGACTCCGCCTGTATCGCCAATGAATACCACATCGCACTTTGTCTGGCCGCCCATGCAGCATGCCCTGGCAGGCATTGTGAATCAATATCCTCTTCCTTTGCATGCCAAAATTGCTCTTGATGCCTAAAGAACCTGACAGCAGACTCCATCTCGACTTGGAGACACTGAAGTTCTTCGACCCATCGCATCTTTTGAGCTTTTGCTCGAAGCCAATGCACTCGATAGACTAAATGGAAGGTTACATGTATTAAGTATGAGTGAACAGAGAAGGACGTACAATCTTCCATCCATTCCCCAACATCAGTGTCCTGCCGAACATCCATTGTCCAAAACCAAGGCAATGGCTTGTTCCGTTGTCCCCGCACATGAGGTGCAATTACACTTGTCTTGACACTCAAGTCCTGGGGCCTCAAAACTTTGTATCGATCAAGGAGATCAGTGCTGGCTCCAAGGTCTACCATTGCCTTCCGCGCACGAACATATACCCGAGAATTATGTTGAACTGTTGATTCAACAGCATGCACCTCTGCCCAAGCACGTGTTTTGAGTCTCTGCGTCCGTGCTGGACGAACATTGTGTCTGAACAGGTAGGATTTGTGGCCCAAGGCAATTCGAATGTGGTGCAGGGAGTCATTGAGTTGGCCCTCCCTTAAACGTAGTTCTGCCTTTGCTAAGTCTTCGGCAGCATTTCTATTGCACCAGTTGTGTCCAAGATGTGACGGGAGATGCAATGAAATATACTCTGCATCTTCATGGCCATCAGTAGAATGATTCCCCACCAGTTGAGTTTGTCCTTGCTCTTCGGCAGATGATGGGAGCTCATCATCTTCATTATCTTCACCTATTCCATCGAATTCTGTCCCAACATAGGTTTCTCTTACCCGGGTGTCCTCCCAGGAGTCATCTCCACTGTCAGAGGCAGCCTGGAGAATGTTAGCTGCCTGCTTCTGGAATGCGTCTACTCTTTCTTGTAGCCGTGCCCGCTTCAAGGCAATATCCCTTTTTTGATCCGGTGTGGGATGGGACCCTGTCTTCCTCACCAGTGCTTGAAGGGATAGCCTGCAATTATTTGTGTGAAATGATCATCAGACATCCCACCAGAGAAGCTACCGAAAGACTTACTGCGTCTCCTGAATCTTCAACCCACTGCTGATCCACACTGCGTGTCTCCTGCAGCTGGAGGTGCTTATTTCCTTCTCTGTCAATTCAAGAAGTATTTCTGCCCGAGATGGGACTGAACACTGATGTTAGGTAACATGTATGGTAGAGTGACCAGACTCACATTGCTTCATCTTGATGTCATAGATATCCATGGCCTTGATATCATGATGTCGCTCCCTTTGAGCATTCTCTTCTTCCATACTCCAAACAAAAACAGATTCTGGACTTGCTGANGCATTGATAGATTCAAATGCTGTAATACTCAATGCAGCTCCCGAAAGTGCCTTTCGGTAGCGTCTNGACACGGCATTGACTATCAACCTATGTAAGTATCAATATTGTATCGGCAGGAAGGAACTTGCCTAGGTCAATAAGCTTCTTCCAATTGGAGTCATTCATGTGATCNTCTATGACCTCCCGACGGTGTGATGTTGACATCCCTCTTGTGCTTCTCGTGATCTCATTGAGTGGAGCCCAAAGTGTCTCAATAGTCTCACCATCTATTTGTCGTCCACCATTGATGAAACTGGGTGAATACCTAGCTAGGCAGGTATCTTGATGCCCGTGAATATGGAACAGACCAATTGCCAGTTTGAGTTCCAGGTTATTGGGAAGTTTGAGATAGCTGCTGGCGTTCACTCTCTCCATCATATGAACACTCCATTGACACATGACATCATAGGAGATGAGGGCGGCCTCTATTCCCTCCATATTAAAGTTGAGAGCCTTGAATATCGAATAGTCCATGTTCTTCTGGCTTTTGGGGATTCAATATCACCAAGCATATACCAGAAGATATAAGAACTCACGCTTCCCCCTTTTGAAAGTCAACAACAGAATCAGGCACAAATGCCCCATGAATGCATGCCGTGGCTCCAATTCCAGTTGACTCAAGGTGCCCACCATGCTTGTTTACGTTATTTACTGCACGGTGATCATGGCATGTCGATTTCTTTTCTAGCATAAGCTCCCCCATGAATAAATACCAGAGATAGAGCATACCTGCCGCCTCTCATATGCCGACTGTAGATGCAATTCATATGGTTTTTGACTGACCATGAATCCTGTGCCTTCGGAGAGAGGAACATCATTCTCTGGATTTCTCATCTTCATGTGCTCTGCCTGGAAGTTCCCATCCATCATGAAACCTCGCATGAACAGGATTTTGCTAGAGTAATATATCAGCAGCTGTGAGGTGCCAAGATCTTTTGACCTACCTATTTTCATACTCTCTCCAATCTTCCGGGAGGTTGATTCCAGGCTGGGCACACAAAGCACAGAATACAGCCATTGATCCTGGCTTCTGTTCCTCATTTCCACCATACCCTAAGCCAAATTGCTTTCGGGAAGTAAGTACTCTCCACTGTCGGCAGACTCTCAGCAGCTCCCGGTAGCGGTTCTGAGTCTGTGGATCAGTCCACATTACATAGATACACTGAGTCCTCCCACCGGCACAGTATTAGGAAACTCATCATTTGTGAGTCGCCTTAGTCGGCTGAAAAACTGGCTTGGAGTTGTCTTGCATTCAAGATTGTCCAAATGGAAGTCTTCTAGCACCCGGAAGGTGAATGCTGTCTTTGGGTTGTGAAACGTGGCTGGGAACAGCCCTGCCATCATGAGCTGCATATCGTGCTCGGGAGCTCCAGAGCAGCAGCACCAGCTAACACCAATCTCATGGATGCCAGACCTATCGACAACAGTCATGATTGGATGTCCCTCTTTGTCATAACGTCCAGGCTTTGAGCTGCCGAAGCTAAGGTGGGCATCTGTGTCATCTTCCGAGCTGCTGCCTTCCTGGCATTCTTCTTCATCATCCCTCTTCTGTGACACTAGGTTCAGAATGTGGTTTAAAACACAAAGTTGTTGCATACGCACGCTTCTAACTGGGCATAAATTCCCAGAGTGCCCAAGGCACAACCTTATTCCGACCTCCCGAAGCCATGATGGCATGAAGTATTTCCCTGTCCACTTCTGAACTCTGTGAAATGGAAGTCGCTGGTGGGAGTTTCGGCAGCACTCCTTGCAGAGGACAAGAGCAGGAAAGCAGTCAGTGCACCTCCACTCAAATGGAGTAGACCTGCAGCTCTGGCACACAGTCGTAGCTGAGACACCCTCAGAATGGAGGAGGCAACTCAAGTAGGGGCCAATCCTAGGAATAAACTCTTCCATGAAAGTGCGTTGGGACTAAGAGCTATGTCAACTGGAATTAAGGAAGGTCATGTTGGTGAACTCACTCTCCGCTGCTCTGGGATGTCTGGCTCCTCTATTGAGAATGTCTCATCAACGTCCATGGATGGGAGATAGTCTTCATGTGATACTGCTTCATGGGGATCTATCTCCATCTTGGCAGTATCTCTCCTTCGTGTGTGGGGATTGTTGGAAGTGCTCAGTTCTACAGGGACATATCTGGTTCCTCGGGAGCGCTTCTGAGGCACCCACTCAATCACCTTAGCTTTGGACTTTCTCTCAAAGAGTTTGGATGCCTTTATGCCTTTGGGTGCCATAGGGATGTTAAGAGTGATCACGTCGTGTGTATATATGTCCAGAAGAATTAGGAAGTGATGCCTTCAAAGCAATCTGGCAGAGGGAGTTGGGATCGGGGGGTATGGAATCAGGAAAATCTGACAGACTATGCCTGCAGCTCCTCACACCGCTGCCGACAGATGCTTACATTGCTGCCGACAGATGCTTACATTGCTGCCGACAGATACTTACATTGCTGCCGACAGATACTTACATTGCTGCCGGCAGATGCTTGCATTGCTGCCAGCAGCCACTCACACTGCTATTGGCATCATTGATAGATGGGGATGAGTTGTCAATCAAACCACTTTTGGCTCCCCTCTGCCCTAGATGCATCGGTAGCTGCTGTAAGCATTATTCAGTATCCATACATGGCTGGGTACGGCCTCTGTCACACCCAGGTCCCCGTTAACTAGACCTGTCATTACTCCTTTGGTCTCTCCCACTAGATCCATCGGCATCTACAATAAGTGAGATTGAGATCTTTGATGAGATGGTTATGGCAGCGTTGCAACTAGACCACATTAACATTTCTGCAGCATCAGAAGATGGCTGCAGAGACACGATACACAGTCCATCTTGATAAAAAAAGAACAAGAGATTTGTCTCAACGTGTGGATAGCTGAGATGCAAAGCTTGACAGTACAATACCTAGAAGTGTAGAACAAGCATGCTTCATTGACAGTGTAAATACCCTGACTTTGGCTGAATCAAATTTGCTGGGTGTTATCGTCAGAAGAGATCCAGTGAGCTATAAAACATAAACCAGCATTCTCCATAGACAACATTGCAGCAACAAATAAGCCACTAAAACCATAAATCTACCAGGATGAGCATGTCCCAATATGCTAATGTAATTATCTAGTGGCTAATTCCCTGCAGTGGAAAGGGAATCCATTCAGGAGAAGTGGATTGTATCCTTGTGGACAATTGTCTCTTTACTTTGGAAGACGTGTGCACTTAAGATGATTGGTGAGCTGCTGAGAAAATATAACATTTCCTTGAGTTAATGAGGCATCGTAGCCATAGATAAGCTGCCAAAGCCTTGTACAACCTGCAATGAGCATGCCCCATTACAACAATGTCTATTACTGACAATGTGGAACTCAGGCCTTACAGAAATAAATCCATGAAGAACTAACTATTGCCTCTATGCTACTGATAGTGACTGGTTTTCATCCAGGAATTTCCTGGAACTCCAGCCCACTCATGCACACTATCCCTCATGAAGTATGCATAGCACACTCTTTCTCCTTCAAAGTGGGACACTTCATGCTCCAGTGCCGAACCCATCAAACCAACTACTGAACCAGGGCCATATTCCAGTGAAAGTCCAAGCCCTGGCAGCTCCAAATTGCAGTTCCGGTAGCGCCCTAATGTCACCAGCAGATCATACCACTGGTTCCGAGATTTGCCATCCCGGTGTGCTGGCGTGAGGCGGTTAAAAATGATAGAGACACCGTTGAACGCAGAGGTCCATCGGGAGAGGACCCCCTGAGGATCATCAATCTTGGAACATTCTCTGAGCCGTTTGAAGGTCTTCTGACCTGCCGCGTGAAGCTCGGGGTGTATGACCGCCAGAATTGCACTCAAAATTGAGTTTGATTGAGAAATGGAATCTAGCCATTTCAAGCCTTCAGGGTTTTTGATGGTCTTGCCAACCTGAGGCAATTCCTGCACCGTCTTAATTGAAAATTAGCTGCCGAATATGAGATTTTCCATACTGAGACTGATTACCTCATGCCCTTGTTGGAACCACGCAGGTGATATGTTGACCAAACCCTGGGGGCCCTCTGTTCCTGGGCGGTAGATTGCAGAATCATTGCGCCACGAGTTGTCTCCTTGATACCTTCCGAGTAACGGACGTAATTTCTCCGCCGCCGTCGTAATTTCTCTCTGAAATCACACACATTTGATTCAGTGATCAGGCAAGGTGAATAAACTTACCTGCCGAGATTCCTTCAAGATGTTAGGAAGGTACCATGCCAATATGATTCCCTGCATATCAACAATAATGCAAGGTTTTGAAATGGGATCTCCGGTAGCCAAGTCCTTTGGAGGATATCGCCGTCTGAGACTAGCCTCGGCAGCCTGTCCAGCTTTCGTTCCGGCTTTTGTTGGTCGTCTCGGGAGCTTATCCGCATAACGTGTAATGTCCCAATCTATCTTTACTGCTCACTATATCAGATATGATGCTTTACATGTTGAATCTACACACTGACCAGGGTTCAGGAATGCATCCACAAGCATGAGCGCAATCCGATCCAGCTCGGAAGCTAAAGGCACCGGCAGCATCAAGGGGGGGAATTGCGGTACCGCATGAGGTGCTGTAGCAACGGTGATTGACTGTGCTGAGCGCCCATTTAATTTTGATCGGAACCGATCTTGGAGGTATTCAGCACAGAGATCGGAAAGGCTCAGGGGAGTGAGTGTGGGAGTCTGAGGGACAGGGATAGCCTCCATTTCCTAACTGTCAATGCTTGGGGAAAATGTAGCGGCTGACCACGCAGTTGGTGGGAATCAGCTGCCGATACACAAACCAAGTAGGCACGTGACACAACACATACCCTTGCTCTGCCGACTCTTAAGTCCTTCGAGATAAACCTGCTCGGGAGTATTGTCTCTCAGCCCTCCACCCTACGACATAATGACCTCTGGACCAAAACTCCACAAAGCTGGTCCACTCACCGTTGCCCTTTTATATTCTAACTTGCGGGGAGATCCTTCTGGAGACTCGGACTATGCTACCGACACACAGCAAGATGGCTCAGACTCATCATCTGACTGCGGTTCAAACACATCCGGTGATGAATACATCATTGCTGAGGGTCATGCCGCTGAGGCTCGTGCTGCCGAGGCCTGTACTGCCGAGGCCCATGCTGCCGAGGCTCGTGCTGCCGAAGTCCACACTGCCGAGGCTCATGCTGCCGAGGTCCAC
>JGI12698J15209_1000043_pt1 | contig 7469 bp, 3 predicted proteins | sample TexAe_OM3H0_O3_FD_15209 | JGI IMG/M metagenome (IMG submission 15209) | reverse complement strand
GATCCGACACGGCCATCCTCCTGAGCACAGGCATGTAGCGGGGCGCCGAAGGAGGCGCTGGCTGCTGAGGAGGAGTCACCAAGGGCGAGCTCCAACGGACGGCTCGAGGGGCTATAAGGAAATAAGTAAAGTCCGAGGACGAATTAGAAAAGAGCGTACTGAGAGGCGGAAGAACCAAGGAGCCAGAAGAGAGTGGGAGGCTGCTGATAGGCGGCAGCTGCAAGCCTGAGACCGGGGTGGCCGGGGGCGGGCCAGGCAGCACGGAGGATGGCGAAGGCCGGGGGCTGTCGACGACGAGGTGACGGAGAGCGGCTGGCAAGCGGGAGCGGGTCGGAGTGAGCTGCGAGGGACCGGGCAGGGCAGGTGCCTGCGAGGTCTGTGGGATGTCTTCGTCGTCACCAATATCGCGGGTGACGTGCGCAGGCGTCTGGGATGGGCTCATAAGCATCGGGTACGCTGTAAAGGTCGCGTCAGTAGAAATGAACCATGAAGTACGGACGGTACTTACGGTAACGGACGTCGTCGTCAGGATCGGCCAGGAACAACGGCTCGTGGGGAGCGTTTGGGTGCGGCGTTGCTCGACGCGGTAGCGGCATGGTGGGTGGAAAGAGAGAAAATTTTAAGAGACCCTCACGGGTCACAAAAATTTATATTGGCCGCGGCACGTGCCGTGACTTGTTACGCGCCCTGCAGGGTCGCAATAGAGTTCGGCTCAGTCAGCAGTGATGGGCGCGACTTCGACGCGTTTTATACTCCGCATACGGAGGAAAATTTGAGAAAAAGGGCGAGGAAGGCCAATAATTGATAATAGGATGGGCAAGTGATAGGGCATGCGCGGCGCCGAGCACCTTATTACGGGGTTCCCTGCACGACATGGCAGCGCGAGGCAAATAGTGGTTTGAAATAACGCGAGTTCGCGTTGAGTGGTTCGAATTCCCAAACGGGGAAGATCCACGGCTGGCTGACAGCGAGGGCAAAAGCTACGAGACACCGATCAGTGGCGGTATCACGTCACGAGATTGATAACTCCGTGCAACTCAGATAAAATAAAATTACGATTGACTGGGGACAGTCAAAATTATGAAAAGGGGAGATAATAGGGCCTGGATTGGTTCACTACGTGAATTTATTTAAATTGACCCAGCCGCGGACATTTTAATATGTCAAGCAAATATATTATCTTGGAACCGGCGCTGAGGCCCGTAGCGGCCGGTTGGACTATAGACACCAACGAGCAGGGGAATATATATATCTTCGGCAGTACGCACACATGTGCGCGTTGCCCTGGAATAATATATTTGCCAAGATGTCTCGCGGTATGGCGCGGTGGTTACTCCGAACCACTATAATTCAATAAAACCCCACTGCGCCGTGTCGTCCATTATCATTGGGCATAAAAACAAAATATCCAATTAAAATATCTGAACGGCACTGGGGGTGTTATCGTTGGCCGAAGCTTTCGCTTTAGCTAAATCGGCTGTGACGATGTGTGCTGCGTGTTACAAACACGGTCACATGATCGAAGGGGATCAGGACGACTTAGCGGTGGACGCGGAGAGCACAAATACACATTACGTGACCACTATGCTGTGCAGAGAATCCGACGTAATTATGGACCAGACCCGGGTTTATTTCCCAAAAGGGGACGTTTCACGGGAACGGCGACCGTCCATACGTACGACGGGCATCGCGTGATATCTTTTATGTCAGCGGAAGGCCGCGGCATACGTGGCCGTACTCCTGGGATGATTCCGGACCACCGGGCCATACCCTTGTAATGTCAATTATCGAAATGACTAGGCTGAGCCGTGTCAAGCCGATTATGTCACCACCTGGTTCCAAGATCAAGGGATCGGCACGGCTGTAATTGTGCACACCCCTGGTCATCAGTATTACCTGTTTGATTGGGTGGATGGTTCACAGGCTTAGAGCCGTGGGATTCGTCTAGCCTGGATTCCACAAGGAACGGGCATGACTATTAATAAACATACCCTGGTCACCCAGATTACCTGTTTGACTAAGAAGGACTGTCTATGAAGTCCAGAACTCGTATGACTCGTCGCAATTACTGGACAAGATGACCGCGGACGAGTCAGGAAAGGATATAATAATATTAAATGGCCTGAAGCGGGAATGTAGTAGGATATATTGCGGAGTTTCATTTAAATAGTAATATTCTGGGCACAGTATAAATAGAGGTCGATAAATTAGAGTAGATATAGAACACCCCCCAGTTACCCTAGGAGAGTAGAAGGCTATCGCAGTCTCTACACGTTTAGGTTGATTGGTTGGGATTTTATACACACACACGCTCTGCACTATAAATCTATTTTGTTTGTTGGTTATTTTGGGTGGATAGATCTTAGGATCTATTGTCACTGAGGACGGTTTCGGCAACTTGGGTGGCCAGAGTAGGACTCTGGTGGCACTGTGGACGGTTTCAGATTGGGTGGCTAGCTTCTTTGGAGTTAGTGTCACTGTGGACGGCTGTGAAAGGAACTTGAGTAAGCTAGGAGCTACTCAGGTTTACTTGATCAGGAAAAACACATACAAGCCGAGGGACTTCGTCTCTTGCAAAAAGCACATCTAAGCACTTGTTCATAAGAACTCGTTGTCTTGGTCAATTGGAACTGTTAGAGTGACGCTCTAATCAGTTAAGGAAAGAATCTATTTGTTGTGTTGATAAGGACATATATTGTGTCCCAAACCCCGAACTTGCACGCACGTCTAGTGTTGTGTTTATTTAGTGTGAAGAGTATATTTTTCACACGGTGAACGCATAGTAGCCGTTTCATCTGGAGCCCACCGCGAGGGGGTTCATAACAGATCTGATTCCACCGTCCTAATTGACAAGAACGCGCGTTAAAAATATTGACCGCGGACAATATAAAAATACCGTTATAATCCGGGTGACGCTTGGATTAAATTAAAAGAGGATTCTGCGTAAGCAGTGAACTCAAGATTTCTACCGAAGGGATCAACGTTCCTGAGGGAGAGAGTTCGGGACCTAGAAGGAGTCCCAGGTTTACGGAAGGATCGAGCTCAGAGCCGCCTACCTTACCTGAGGTTACATCCAGGAAACGGAAACTAAAAGATACTGCAACTGAGCAGGGCCGCACTGAAGCGAAAAGCTCCACTAAAGCCCGTGCAGAAGCATATCAAAATCGTAGTATTTCTGTGACTACACCAGCCAATACAAGGTTTAATCCGAGGGAAGCTTCGGGTCCAGCCCAAGTGCAAATAACAGAAGTTACAGCTTCTAGTTCACAAATTGAACCGGTCACTAGTTCGACTAGTAACCAAATACAAACCACGAGCCAAATCCAGACTCAGGCACAGACGAATATGTCTGCAGCCAATTCCAAAGTTGCTAGCTTTAGGGTGCCGCGGGCATGGGATACCAATGGTCCAAAGTTTACCACGGATGACCCCGATGACCTCCTTGATTTTGTTGATCAAGTCGGGGAGATTATCGAGCTCGCGGACATTAAAGATAGCGACGAGAAGAAAAAGCTCTTGACAAGCTATTTGCCTGTCAAGAAGCGAACGTTATGGCGGAATATGGAAAATTATGCAACCCTTTCTTATGATGATTTCCTTAAAGAAGTGTACAAGAGTTATCCGGAGTTAAAAGAGGAGAAAGAGGGGACGATAGAGGACCTGGAAAAGCTTTGCCGAAAACACCAGGGCATTCGCATGCAGGACGAGGGCAAACTGAAGCGTTTCGGCGCAGAGTTCAGTTCGCTCTACAAAAAGCTTTCAAAGAAGCCTGCCATCATCCTTAATAAGGAAGCGTGTCTAAAGTACCTGGAAACGTTGGATTCTTCGTTCGCGAATATCCTTCGTAGCTCCATCTCTGCACGTAACCTGTTAAAGGCCGATATCGATAAAGTTGCTGGTGTTCAACCACCAGTAGCTGGCGCGAATGTAGTAGATCACAGGAAGGAGGATCCTATCCTTCTCAAGGATCTATTGGACATGGCGGAACAGTTATCTGCGACTGGGACAGCAGGGACTATTTGGGATAACAGTGATGTACCTGACAAGAAGAGGTCGTCTATGTTCCCGATGGTTAAAGTAGAACGCCATGATGAGAAACTCGAGGGGCTTAGCGAGGAAGTCGCTGGGATCCGAGATTCAATCATGGTGGTTCAGAAGGAAGCCAAGGTTTCGCAGGCAGAGGTCAAGGCGAACCAGGCGGAATTATTGAAGGCCTTTCAGATGCACTTGAAAGATCCTCCTCCGCATAGGGATCCACCGCCTCATAGGGAGGATAATCAGTCCCGAGAAGCATTTAATCGCTTCGGGGCAGACAGGATGTACGGCCGCGGGAATGTTAGTCGGACAACTAACTGTTTCTATTGCGACGGACAAGACCACTTCTCTAGGGAGTGTCCTGTTAAAATTGGGCACATAAACAAGGGATGGGTTGTTGTTGAAGACGGCACGCAGAAGTTGGGAGATGGGAACCCGTTGCCTAGAGGCAGGGGTCCTACTTCAACCCGCGTAGAGGAATACTATGCCAAGAAGCCAGCAAGTCAGAACTGGTATTCCACGGCAGAAGTGTTTTACGGGAATGAAGCTCCAGACGGCCCAGAAATGGATGCTGTGTGGGATGAGATGCGAACGTTACGAGTTAAGTTGAACCAGATGACGAACGGCAACAGGCCGGAAGGGCAGTCGGCCTACATGGCGTCTGCGCCCGGGCAACATAACTACGCAGTGCCGCCCGCGGGCCGTTCAATGTATGGGCCACCAATGCAGCAGAACTATGTGGCGCAGCCAGTAGTCCAGCCAGCATATATGGCACAGACTCAAGTACAGGCTTCACCGTCTGGGGTCATAGATGACCAAGCATTTAATGTGAACTTCGCAAGAGCAATGATGAACTTTATGAATGCGAATTCGGGAAGTTCTGAACAATTTGTAACTACCCGCGGAGGTAGGGATACTGGACCTCAGTCGGGACAGGGTTTTTGAAAAGCCCAGGGATGGAGGCTAAAGCTAGGCCCCAGCCAACCAAGCCTCCTGAGGGTGTCCAGTGGAAACCGATGACTAGTAATACCAACTGGCGGACGAAGCAGAGAACCGCGGTTGAAGAAGTAGATGAACCAGAAAATATACAGCCCGTACCAGAGAAAAGGGTGCGGTGGGCAGATAAGTCCCAAGGCGAGGCAGAAATACCTGCAAGGACGGAGATGCCATATAAAAATGTTAGACCTTTGAGCACGGGGATCCGAACTCACCCGATGTTCACAAAAGAAAACACTCAGGCGAATGCAGGGTCAGGCTCAGGCGAGAAAACCTATAGGGTCAGGGCACCCATTCAGCGCGATGGAGTTACGGATGAGGTGATTGACCAAATCCATAACACGGAGGTCATGGTAAAATTGGGAGACCTGTTTGGTCTGTCCAAGGAACTAAGGGAAGGAGAACGGCTGAAACTTACGAAAGTAAGGCAGCCGGTGGCGACAAGGGTACCAGCGGTTTCCACTATGCAAGTAGAAGAGGTTATCCCTCAAGGAGAGGAAGTCCAACTCCCGACAGAGGAAGTATTGGACTTACCTCTGGGACATGATGCACTGGACATAGAAGAGTTACCCAGGGTGGGTGTATTCGTTACGACTATGGCCACAGAGGATGTGCCTGTAGGGTCAATGGTTGCACAGGATCCGTACTTACAGTACTTGGAAAATTTGCCTCCAGAAGAGCATCCTAAACAAGTATATGTGGCTAGGGAATCGGCACCGCTACAGGTGGTGTATCCTGTGATAAATAACAACGGTACCATAGAGAGCGTTTTGGATTCAGGCTCGCAGATAGTCTCGATGTCCTTAGACTCGGCTAGACAAGCGAGCTTAGTATGGGATCCAGGGTTACGGATTTTCATGGAAAGCGCCAACAAGACTATGGAGGAATCTGTTGGGATGGCTAGAAATGTACCGTTCCAGTGGGGAGCCTTGACTGTGTTCTTGCAAGTACATATAATCAAGAACCCCGCCTACAGAGTATTACTTGGGCGGCCGTTTGATCTCTTGACGAGAAGTCGTGTAGAAAATTCGGGCGATGGGGGACAAGTTGTCACGATCACAGACCCCAATACTGGGAAGAAGTGCGCGATACCCACGTTTGACCGGGGAGCTGCAAAGCGTAAAGCTGAGGAAGATAATAGACCCGATCCAGGCAAGGATCAGGGAAGCAATCCCAAGTCAGCAGCATTCGCTAGCGGGGGTTTTCGTCGCTCTTCGAGGAATTAATGCCTATGCAAGAAGGAGAAGAGTTGGCAGTCATGGTTGAATTTGACGAGCGAAATGAGCCTATGATAAAGAAATATGTTAAGCCGCGGGGCAAAGAGTTTACTCCTACGGAAATTCAGGAGGCGTATATTGGCGCGTCCACTTCAGAGGATCTGAGGAATGATTCTGCTGCCTCGGTTCTGTTTAATGAATTCCGTACTGGAAGTGTGCGGAAGCCTGAAATAGTGAAGACGTGCGACGTCTACACCTGGAGTAACTCGGAAGAAGAGGACAAGCCAAGTCATAAAAATGTGTACGGGGGGCAAGCGGAACGATGGGATGTACGGACCACCCATGTTCTGAAGCAAGAAGTTCGCTGTAACTGTTGCGAGTCGATCGACTTCACAACGGATAATATTATAAGGGAGGAACCTGCAGCTCCGCGGGACCCCGAATTATTATCGGTATTACAGACCAAGAAATATAAACCAGTTGGGATGAAAGTCAGGCCGGTATACACCGAGTTACCTGAAAAGTACCGGATTAAACGACAGATTGTCGGGGATCCGCTGAAGGACATGCCTGGGCTGGATCCAAATCCTAAGGATTATAGTCCGACCCAGCGATACACTGAGGACCGCAAAGCTATAATTGATGCTTTGCACCCCGGGGACTTCTTGTGGCCGGAGGAGCGTAAACTATTACACGACTTCATGACCAAACAGGAAAAGGCCTTCGCCTGGAATGACGAGGAACGGGGAAGTTTCAGACATGACTTCTTCCCGCCTGTGGAGATTCCGGTGGTTGAACACGAGCCATGGGTAGAGAAAGGAATTCCAATCCCTAGGGGACAATTGGAGGAATTCTGTAAGATTATAAGAAAGAAAATAGACGCGGGTGTCTATGAGCCTTCGAATGCCTCCTACCGAGGAAAGTTCTTTGGAGTTATAAAGAAGGATGGGAAGAGTATTAGACTCGTCCATGCCTTGGAGCCGTTGAATGCGGTCACCATCGCGCATTCAGGATTACCACCGGCAACAGATGAGTTGGCGAACCATTTCGCAGGGAGGGCCTGCGGTGGTTGCCTTGATCTGTACTCTGGATACGATCACAGGGATCTTGCAGAAGGGTCCAGGGACTTTACGACGTTCCAGACACCTTTTGGGGCACTACGGCTAGTTAAACTACCGATGGGTTGGACTAACTCGGTTCCCATATTTCACGATGACGTGA
>JGI12698J15209_1000040_pt1 | contig 7677 bp, 5 predicted proteins | sample TexAe_OM3H0_O3_FD_15209 | JGI IMG/M metagenome (IMG submission 15209) | reverse complement strand
GAACTTAGGGACGGCGAACGGTTGAAGCTCACAAGAGTACGACAGCCAGTTCAGTCTCGACCAAATTCTCCGACTACAGTAAGAGCAACTATGAAATCTGAAGAGTTAGATGGAGTTCAGCTGCCTGTAGAAGAAATAGAGTCGTGTCTCCAGTATGATGCTCTAGACATAGACGAGTTACCTCAAGTTGAAGGAGTATTTGTCACGGAGATGGCTGATGGAGGAGTTCCTGCTGGGTCCTTAATCGCTAAGGATCCTATCCTTCAGTATTTAGAAAGCCTAGGCGAAGACATTACGCCTAAACAGATATTTGTGGCTAGGGACTCAGCGCCTTTGCGAGTTACATTCCCCAACATAAATTATCAAGGCCGCGTGGAAAGTGTATTGGACTCCGGATCTCAGATAGTGTCTATGGCGCTAGATATGGCGAAAGAAATAGGGCTAATCTGGGATCCTAAAATTCAGATTTTCATGCAGAGCGCTAACCGGACTATGGAACGATCAGTTGGTTTAGCAAGGAACGTACCATTCCAATGGGGCCAATTAATGGTGTACTTACAGGTACATATCATTAAAGGGCCTGCATACAAAGTACTTCTGGGACGCCCATTTGACGCTTTGACGAAGAGTCAGATTGATAACCAGGAGGACGGAGGACAAGTAATCACTCTGACGGACCCAAATTCTGGAAAAGTGTTTGCCGTTCCTACCTTCGATCGGGCAGGCGCAAAGAAGGTGTCACTGGACAAACCTCTGGTTGAGGTCATGGACCAGGATGGTCACGCAGGCCATAAAGGGAAGCCGGAAAAGGGTTTTCGCAGCTCTTCGAGGAATTAGTCCCAATGGACGAAGGAGAAGAGTTGGCAGTAATGATTGAACTTAACGATCAAGGAGAACCAGAGATTATAGAATATTGTAAGCCTCGAAACCAGAGGTTTACCCCGACTGAAGTAAAGGAAGCCTATCTTAGTGCATCCACTTCGGCTGGAGAGATGAAAGGAGACAAGGCAGCTAGCACCCTGTTCAGCGAGTTTCGGCAAGGAAAGAAAGCTCCGACAGTTAATGGAAAGACTTGTGAAGTCTTTACATGGAGTAATTCTGAGAAGCCAGAAATAAGCCGAGGACGGAAGAAAGTCTATAAGGGCATGGCAAATGCTAAGGAAGTCGAGACAACTCACGATCTAAGCCAAGACCGTTGCGTATGTTGTCAATCTATTGACTTCGTAACAGACGAAGTAATAAGGGATGACATAGCGGATATTGTGGAGTCAGTATTCGTTAGCAAGAAATATAAGCCTGTAGGGCTTAAAGTCAGGCCAGTGTATACGGAGTTGCCTGAGAAATACAGGATTAAGCGGGAGATAAAAGGGGATCCTTTAGAAGGAATGCCCAGCTTAGACCCCAATCCTAAAGACTTCAGTCCGACGGAAAAGTACACGCAGGAGCGCAAGGAGATTATAGATAAATTGCACCCTGGTGACTTCCTGTGGGCTGAAGAAAGAAAATTATTGCACCACTTCATGACGGTTCAAGAAGATGGTTTTGCATGGACAGATGATGAGAGGGGAAGCTTCAGACATGACTTCTTCCCGCCTGTTGAAATTCCAGTAGTCGAACATGAGCCTTGGGTTGAGAAGAGTATTCCCATACCTAGAGGGCAGCTGGAGGAGTTCTGCAAAATTATTAAGAAGAAGATAGACGCGGGAGTCTATGAACCTTCTAATAGTTCTTACAGAGGGAAATTCTTCGGTGTGATTAAGAAAGATGGAAAGAGTATTCGGCTAGTTCATGCTTTAGAACCATTGAATGCGGTTACTATTGCACACTCTGGAATACCGCCAGCTACAGAAGAACTAGCAAACCACTTTGCAGGAAGAGCTTGCGGGGGGTGCCTAGATTTATACTCCGGGTATGATGCTAGGGATCTCGCAGAAGGATCTAGAGATTTTACTACGTTTCAGACGCCTTTTGGGGCTCTACGGTTAGTAAAATTACCAATGGGTTGGACGAATTCAGTTCCAATATTCCATGACGACGTAACCTTCATCCTGCAAGATGAGATTCCGCATGTAACCATACCATACATTGATGATGTGCCAGTCAGAGGACCGGGTTCTAGATATCAGTCAAAGGACGGTACATTTGAAACAATTCCGGAGAACTCGGGCATACGTCGGTTTATCTGGGAACACTTTCAGAATATGAACAGGATTGTTCAGAGGATAAAGTACTGTGGTGGTACTTTTTCTGGAGCAAAATCGGTCGTCTGTATGGACGAATTCCATGTAGTAGGACATGTGTGCTGCTATGAAGGACGAAAGCCGGATACGGACCGAGTGGGAGTTATCTTACGGTGGGGACCGTTAAAGGATGTCACTGGAGTGCGACAGTTTCTGGGTACTGTAGGGGTCATGCGCATGTTCATCGAAAAGTTTGGTGAAATCGCCAGACCCATCCAGAGGTTGACTCAAAAAGATATACCTTTTGAATGGGGAAAGCAACAAGAATTAGCAATGGAAACTTTAAAGAAAGCTCTCATTAATGCTCCATGGTTAAGACCTCTCAATTATGATTGGGAGACAGACATTGTTCTTGCTGTGGACACATCTTGGATGGCAATTGGTGTTATAATCTATCAGCTGGATTTGATAGATCCTAAAAAGAAGCACTTTGCCAAGTTTGCGTCACTGCCCTTAAACAAAAGAGAAGCTAGATTCTCGCAACCAAAACGAGAACTCTATGGCATCAAGCGGGCCTTGATGGCCATGCAGTATTGGTTACTAGGTTGTAGACGTCTAGTCGTGGAGACAGACGCTCTATACATCAAAGGGATGCTCAGTAATCCAGGCATGGGACCGAATGCCACGATTAATAGATGGATTGAGCAAATCCTCATGTTTCATTTTAAACTGAAACATGTAAAGGGAGCTACTTTTGCACCGGATGGACTTTCGCGAAGAGAGCCTCAACCTGGGGATGAAGAGTGGCCGCCTGATGAAGATGGCATGGATGAAACGATTCCACCAGAGGATCACCCAGACTGGGACTATTCTTGTAATCAGCCTAAAGACTTTGATGAGTTCAAGGACTTCATTGATACAAGGGGCGGCTACAGTCAGGCCATTGGAGAGAATCAAGGGATAATCCCGCGGAACTCGATCGGATATGGACCATACTCGATAGAGGATTTTGAAAACGAACTTCACATGGCCAGGCTTGAAGAAGAGGTTATGTCGAAGCATATCAGACATGCTTATACTTCTGAAGGTCTTGAAGTTCCGCAATATTTGCAAGGCTTTGAGGAACCTGAAGAAGGCATGCTGCCTGATACTAGTTTGAAATATGATCCTGATAAGCAGGAGCCATATCCTGAGGACCACCGATCTGACACGGCCAAAGATCAAGATATAAGGCTTGAGCTAGTCAGAGAATGGTTAAAGGACACCATGGTTCGCCCTCCAGGTATGGAGAATAATCTGCGGTACAAGCGGTTCATGAAACATGCTAGGAAGTTCTTCTATAGTAGTGAAGGAAAACTCTATAGAAGAGGGGAAAATTCCATGCACCGATTGGTAGTAGATAAAGACCACAGAATGTACATGATGCGGGCAGCACACGATTCATTGGGGCATCGTGGAGGTTATGCTACATCAGCCTTGATAGGCTTGCGATTCTGGTGGCCAGAATATGAAAAGGATGTACGTTGGTACATCAAGACTTGTGTGGTCTGTCGTAAGCGCGAGTTAGCTTACATCAGAATTCCACCCGTAGTCACAGCTACACCTAGTATCTTTCAAATGATACATACGGATGTAATGCATATGAGCGAGACCTCGAACAAGTGTGGATATATAGTCAATGCACGTTGTGCACTAGCTAAGTATATTGAAGCACGAGGTTTATCAGGCGCTACAGCAGAAGCTGTAGGCAGGTTCCTATTTGAAGAGATAATATGCCGTTGGGGCTGTCCTAAGTGGATAGTAACTGACAACGGGAGCATCTTTATTGCAGCCGTAAAGTGGTTGACTGCCAAGTACGGCATAGTTGGCATACGAATATCTTCGTACAACTCGCAAGCAAATGGAATTATTGAACGAGGTCATTGGGACTTAAGACAGTCACTGTACAAAGCAACTGGTGGGGACATGAAGAAATGGTACTGGTTCTTGGCTTTAGTCTTGTGGGCCGACAGAATTACTGTACGCCGTGGACTAGGGTGCTCCCCATACTTTGCTGTATGCGGGGCCCATCCAGTGATACCTCTGGACTTGGAGGAAGCGACATGGTTAGTAGAGTGGCCTGACACCATCATCAGCACCGACGAATTAGTTGGGTTGAGAGCGATTGCCCTGGCCAAGCACACATATCATGTAGATGAAATGCGTGAAAGGGTTGCCGAGTTCAAGAAGACTGAAGCAGCGAAGTACGCTGAGAAGTACAAGCATGTTATCAAGGACTATCTATTTGAACCAGGGGATCTGGTGATGATACGAAACACCTCCGTGGAAGACTCCATGAATAGGCGGAACAAAGATCGCTGGAAGGGTCCTATGGTAATAGTACGGAGAACCAAGGGTGGCTCTTACATAGTCTGCGAAATGAACGGCGCAGTACTACAAAGGAAGATAGGCAGATTTAGAGTTGTGCCATTCGCACAAAGACATAAAATCGCCCTTCCTAAGAAGATCGAAAAGCTCATAGACTTGTCTAAGAAGAAACTAGATGAGTTAGAGAATGATGAATCTGACGATGAAGAAGAATATTCTGGAAAAGACCTCCACTTCGGTAGGGTTAAGCTCAACCCACCTGGAGAGACCGAAGAAGATAATCCGGGTGATGAAGGACCGGACACAGAGGAAATGTCTGAAGATGAAGACTTTGGACATTGGGATAAGAAGCCAGAAACTGACCTAGGACCTAGGAGGTCGAAGCGACGTAATTAAGTCAATGCGACTTGACTTGTAAAGACAACGTGCACAGTGCGAAGCTAGGGTCAACGACAGTGGGATTTCAAGAGAAAGACTACTAGGAAGGACACCGTTATCCTATGGTGAAGCATGTGTACGAAGTCAACGGCAACAGATATTGTACAAGAAGGATGAAGCAGAGTTCAAGTAAGAATGCTCGGGTGAACCATAGGAGTATGGGGCACTTCGCCGCAACCTACGCAGGGTTTAGGCATCCTGTGCGAGGAAGCATTAATCCAGCATCAGTATACACTACTAATATGCGTACGGAGTGGGAGGCCTCTGACCAAAGGGGAGATCCTGGAGCCTCTTCATCACTTCCCTGGTTGTGCAAGTCGTCAAGTTGCACGTAGAGAATGTCTCGGGCACGCATGTGCGCAGATAGTTCTGCATTAATGGAGGGGAGCCTTGGACTTGGCTTGACTGGACGTCCTCCATTTTCGCTGAACTCTCGATCGGCCTCTGAGTTGATACGAGACTGCTCTGAGAAGAGTCGTCGGATGGCGGCCGTCTGTTCACGAATTGCTCGTCGGAGGTCGACTGTCTGTTCGGCGCGCGATTGTCGTTGAAGGGGCGTAGAGGTGACCCCGGGGTACGGTTCATCGGTGAAGGCACGGTACGGGTGACCCTCAACCGTTTGGCCGCTGGCTACAAGAACGTAAGTAACTAGAAGAGTTATATGAGATATAACCTACCGGTGCCATTGACTGTGACTTCCCCGTTGGGTGCTTCGGGTTCTTCACGCGCTCTTTTACGCGGTACCATCGGGCGCGCGTCTTCACGGGAGTCGCCTGTAGACGGGAATACGGAAAAAGTCAAAACAATGACTCCGCGGACTGGAACAATTGAACGTACGGGCGCTCTTGGGGTCAGGCTGACCGAAGACATCAATACGGCCAACTCGTTGGGATCTTTATCTATAGGACTCACTAAGTACGAGTCAAAAGGATAGAAAATGGGCTACGATAAAATACTTACCAGTGTTGTTGGGAACCTTGGGCGCGGCCGGGCCTGAGTCCAACTGAAGGAAATCAACCATACGCTCAATTAGACCGAGTTGACGGTCGAGTTGACGTGCGTAGAACGCTAAGACGTACCTTAGTAGGTTCATCTATAGCCATGGCATCGGCAGCCTCACCGGTTGTAGGATCCTTAGGCAAGGGATCCTTGGACGAAGGGTCCTTGGGCAAAGTATCCTTAGCAACGGGATCCTTAGGCTTGGCCTTGGCCTTGACATAGATAACGCTGCCAGTATCGCTAGGATCATCAGACTGATCGCCGTCAGAGACAACGACAGCTGAGGAGGATTTAGCGGCAAGGTTCCTCTTGGTCTGACCAACGAAAATAGTCAAGGCAAAGAAGGTTCTGATGAGCAGAGANAACGCGCCTTGGCTCGATTGCCCTTTTTGAGCTTTTGAAGAGCCTCGGCGGCGTCACGGACATCTTGCATCTCTTTACGATGAGATTGAGCCTTGCGCTCGCGTTCGAGGCGAACACGCTCAGCATGAGCAGCGCGTTCACGAACGATATCTGTAATAAAGTTGCAGATGTCATTGAAGTAACTACCCGGAGGATCGGGCTCGAGTTTAGTATTAAGCGCCTGGTAGGCGATGCGCAAAGTGAACACGACTTCGCCAATATGTCTTTTGACGGCGAACGTGTACAAGTAGCGGCGATATTTTAACTAGAGGGACATTAAATTGACTCCGTGGAGTAAAAGTCCAGTAAATAAACGCACAACAAGCTTGGCTTGAATATCCAGGAAACGCCTGTGGTGCGTAACCTCGGTAAAGTGGGCGGATTTGACGGCTTTCTCGATATCGAGCAAGATGGACTCTTGCCCGGGAGTAAGACAGTCTTTGCCTGCAGGAACGATCATGAGACTGGAAGTAATGAGTATGAAAACGGAGCACTGTGAATGCTGGGGATTTAGCGAGAAACAGGCCGCCTTTTATACTAAGATATCTGGCTATGGGAAAAACTTGCCTATTAAACGTTTAATTAGCTGAGGACAGCTAGAATTAAATGAATAGGGGAGGGAATATATAGGTAACGTTATTTTGCGCAAACGCAAACTAGCGGGACCGACGAAAAATTAATTCCATGACTAAATCGTGCAATGACTTGACACGATCTATCATGAGGAACGGATCATTACATCGTGAGAAACGAGGTAGTAATGGAAGCCGAGGCACTACAGACGGGATTTAACCAGAAATCAGTGGCTGTGAACGGAACAAAACGACTAACTTCCTAGATAGGAAGTAAGTGGTATCCTGAAATGAATAGCGTGCATAGACATCGGCGATCGTCCAGAATAGATCTCAGACGTTACAAGAAAAGTCTAGGATTATGAATCTAGATGAAACAGACTCCATCTCCAGACTTAGCATAAGTAAAAGGGGATCAACAGGAGGCTTTATTCAGGACACTATACGACGAAGAGAAACGTTCTATAGGAATTTTAGGGTAGATAACGGACTATCTACTTTAGAGAGAGGATGTAGACGACGGCGCGACACCAGCCTCAGGGCCGATGCGCAACAAGCAGAGTAGGCGTTCACCGATCATCGAGCGGACACGAACCGGGATTTGGGTACTATAAGCCCAGTCCAAGAGCCCGCGGACAGTGGCGAAGTCCAAGCTGTCGATGATGAGGCGGTGGCCGACCTCGACACGGTCGTTCCTCTCCATGCGGCGGTCGAACAAT
>JGI12698J15209_1000039_pt1 | contig 7800 bp, 10 predicted proteins | sample TexAe_OM3H0_O3_FD_15209 | JGI IMG/M metagenome (IMG submission 15209) | reverse complement strand
TGCTCTAGCTCGCCTAGGTAACGTTCCAGGAGCGCCATACTAGCTTGACCTCATACGTTATGGCAAATCGGGCTTGACTTTATTAGTACTTAGAAGTCTTCGCGCCCGGCGTTCCGCAGCTCCCGCCGGTCGAATGCGCTTCTGAACCGCCACTGCGGCCCGGCGGCTCTTTGTAGTGGCCGTGCAAGTCATCATGCACATGACCGCCGCGCTGATCCTTAGGGTGATGCGCGTTCATATCCTCATGGCCGTGATGGTCTGCATGCTCGTGCATGTGTTTGAAACTGCCCTTCACCTTGCCACCTCCTGCGTAACGATCATGTGTTTTATCGCCTTGCGCTTGACCCGAGAGGTTCTCTCCGGTCGCTAGCCGATGATGTTGCCGTGTGGGTTCATTGCTCATGTGGGGGATGCTCCAGAGGGATTGGGCACGACTTTCAAATTGGTCGGTGCATTAGGAACTGTGGGAGACGGGGTCGCGATGGTACCTGCGACCGCTTGTGTCTGTGCACTTTCAACGCCAGTCGAGGTTACTGCAGTCACCGCGAAATAGTACGTACCTACGGGCAAGGCCGTCGTGATGTACGTCAGAGAGCTAGCAAGGACCGTAACCAGCTTAGTCAACGAAGTGGGTGAGGTGCCCTGATAGACGTTGTAGAACGCTAAGTTAGTTAGCGCTGAGCCGTCCGTATTCGCAGTAGGCGCGCTCCAACTGAGCGTTAGCATTCCCGTAGTCGGAGGCGTGACTGGCGGCGTCGTATCCGGAGGCGCGGGCGGATTGATATGAACGGTCGACTTAGGTACCCAAGCATAGCCGCCAATGCTATTTAACTGGTTAACCGCTCGATTCGGCGCCAACGTGGCCCATGACTCCCACAACTGATTGTTGGGATTGTTGGGGTCGTTCGTGCGTACTCGATCAGTATTGTAAGTAGGCCCTGGCCCATTCTTCTTGCAGCCGCCTAGGTACGGACTCGGCGAGGGGATCTGCGGTACGTCCAAACAGGTCTGCACTTGATTAAGCAGCGCAGGAGTCGCTGCGATAGAGGAGAGACTCAGTAAAGCGGTAATCACGGCTAACAACATCTTCACGGCTTTTCCCCGGTCACATGCTTAACGGCCCAGAACACGGCTTCCTCGATCTTAGTCACCGCAAGCGATAGCTCACGGGAGCTACCGATGCGTCGGCAAGAAGCGACGAAATCAGCGCCGATATCCTTAATCTCTTTCATCTGAAGCTTTTCCTCTTCAGACAAAATACGGTACTCATGGCGCATAACGTTGTTGGAGTTACGCTCGTCATCGAAACTAGAAACACGATCTTTCACGATACGATCTCCCAGTCATCCGCCTCCATGTCGGTCTGACTCGCGAGCCATTCCGTGAGGATTTTTCCGCTCTCAGTCTTCATAGTAAGACACGGAAGAACCGTCGCAGTACCCCAATTCTGCTCGGCATATAAACGGCTCTGCACAGCCCAAGATTTATCTGTAGGAATATCTAAGGTTCCAGGACGAGTAACCCACATGCCCTTTCCATTCCAGTCTCTTCGCGCAACCCGCACACCCGATTTAGCGGCTGTAATCGCATCTCCAAAATCCATAATTAAACCCCTCCCGGAGTATCATGATCGCCTAACGAGGTGCCGGTAGATAACCCCGTGCTGTGCCCCGTTTCAATCTTCGCCGCTGCAATCTCCAGCGCCGTTGAGTTGTCTTCTTGGTTAACCCGTTCTTTAGTCTGCAGCTCCGCAGCCGTACGTTGGTCTTCTGCCTGATTCTCGAGAATCGTCTGCTGAATGTGGCCTTGATTCTCGGCCTGTACTTTAGCGGTATCGGCTTGCGCGGAAGCTTGCACTTCCTGCGCTTTTTGTTGCAATGCCTGGATCTTAGGCTGCGTGTTGATCTTGGCCACTTGCACGGCGGTCTGCCCGGGGTCTTGCGGGGGCGGAGGCGTAATCGACTGTAGAAACTGCTGCGCACGCTGCACTACGGCAGGAATAGAGGCCAATGTCTGAGCAGCTTGTTTCATGACCATTGTGGAGGCGGCCGCCAGTGTTTTATCCATCTCGGCCGAAGTTTCTTTATCGTTGTACTTAGTCATATCGCCGATATCAGCGCCCGCAGCTTGACTACTGATATCGACCGTGTGCGTCATGTACCAGTAGGTCAAATGCTCCGCTAAATGCTGTAGCGCTGCCGGTAAGTACTTCGGCGCGATAATCGATAGCATTCCAAAATACGGGCTCGTCGCATAATCCAAAAGCACTTGAATGTGTGCCAAGTGGTCTTGCTCCGGGAAAGCCTGCACCGGCCGCCCCAAAGTCATTGCCACATTCTCATTTACCGCGTTCAGCTCATCAACCTTCGGCGCCGGCACCAGAAGGTCAGTCGCATTCGGTACTTTGGTTCGCTCAAGGATTAACTCTTCGACTTTACGAAGGTCGTAGAGCTGCGGCATCAATTGCGCGCGCTGCGCGATGATCTGCAATTGCGCGAAGCGTTGGATGTCCGAAAAAACTTGCGGGTCCGAGACCGGCAACACATCGACCGGGCCTTCGTAATCGGCACGGTAAGCCAACATCTCGCCCGTATCGTCTAAAATCTCCTCATCCGTGATGTAAAGACGGTTGATCCGGTGCAGGATACCGATGACGCGATCCATAGCGGCATGTAGCCGTGCGTGGATCGCCGCCAGTACTTTCATCCCTTGCTCAATTAGCGCCAGGGTCGTACCGACCGGCATATTCTGCGAGCCGTCTTCTGAGAGATTCTCGAAAGTCGTGCGGACTAAGTCTTCCCCCTGCTCCGTTAAGAACCCCAACATCTGGTACAGCATGGTTGACGGGGGGTTAAACGGAACCGCCATGATCAGCTTACGGATATCCCCGTCGCCTAACGTAGACCCTTCTATCTCGGTGACCTGACAGACATTCAGATCCAGTGTTTGACCGGAGGAACTGCCTTTAAGCCTAAGCAGTGTCGGAATCGTATTGACTAACGCAGCATCGAGGATGGCGCGCAGGGCGCCCGTAGCGCCACCAGCAAGCGATCCGGCCACATGGATCAACCCGACCGACTGGGCCCCGCGCCAGGGTATAAACGGGAAATCCACAACCCAACACATTGGGTCGTGCTCGGGGTCATCCTTCTCCCAGTTGCGCACCAGGCGCACGATCTGCCGATTCTGAACGTCGAGTTCCAGAAGGTATGGGAGCGGACCGGGGCCTTCGTCATCGATGACGGACTTCGGATCCGAGCTGCGCTGTCCGCCGCCGGCCACGCGCAAGTTATCGGTGTCCTCAACTTCCGCTAGCAGCTCAACGATATAAATTAGCCGAAGCCCGTCCTCGTTGATGGCCGGGTTGTCCTTTCCCTGCACGCGGTCCGTAGCGCGCTCCGACTTACTCTGCTCGGGCGTCTGCGACGGCGCGACGATCGGGGTCTCAACGTAATAGCCCTGCCGGACGCGCTGCTCAAACTCGTGCTGGGTGACCTTGTCTCGCAGCGTACGACGCTCTGCGGAGTAGAAGTCGGCTGCGGCCTCGGGGATCAGTACATCATCGATGGGCCAGAAGGTGGGGACCGGTCGACGCTTTGCAGAGTCATACACCATGCGTAGGTATTGAGACCCGGCCAGCGGCTGTTGCGAGAGCAGTTTTTCAAGCTCACTACGGAACTCGGGCATCTGCTTACGAAACTGCCAGTTCATATGNGCTGTCTTNCGCCGCGCCTTTTCAACCCGNTCAGGCGTCGGGGTTCCCGGAATAAAATCCCGCACCGGACCTGAAGGNGGCATNAACTCGCCAATCGTNTGNGCNCCGTAATAGATGGTTGATTTAGCCATCATCGGATGCACAGCGGTNGANGCGCCCACGAACGCTGCGCCACCNGGGGCTTCATCCCCTAACCCAGTGCGTTTGATGCCTTCGGCGTATTTATCGTCCCGNTCTTTGCGCGACTCTTTGTCGTACTCGATTCGGTCCATNAACTCGCGAGCNAAGTTATTAAGCGAGCTAACAGGAATCTCTTCCGCTAGGTTGCGATAGAAATCATCCTCATCCGCAGTAGGCTCATCGTCGTCTTCAGGCTGCATGTCGACGATGGCACCGCCGTCATCGGTGTCCGTCACTCCTGGGGCGGAAGGGTTTGGCTCCCCGTCGCTAGGATAAGGGGACTCATCGCCATCTTCGTCATCAGGACGGTCAGCCATGGGCTAATTTACCTTGTGAGCGGTCTCTATAGCTTTGAGGTACCACGACACTGACTATGTAGAGTCGGTTACTCTCAAAATCTACGGATGTCTCCACTCCCATACTGGCAAGGTGCNTTTGCATCTCTTGTACAGAGATCTTTAGAACAGGAATTTCTTTGTCGTCGCATTGTTCGGTATGCNACTGAAGTCGATGGTCAACCATCGACTTCAGTCNCATAGCGCTGATCAAACTCATCGGGCTTACAAGGGTAAACCTCATCCTGCCCCATGATGAGCCAATCGCCTTTCTCCGCACGCACAGGTCCCTGCTTGGTGTAGCAGGTGAGCGCTAAACCATTTTCAGCAGTCCACACCTGGAACTCCTCCGAAAAGGAGTCCCATGGCTGACCGACCCATTGAAACGCCTCGATCTGTCGAGGCTTGGTGCGGTAGCGCGGCATTACTTCTCCGGAGTTGGAGCCTTCACAGCGTCCTTCTCATTGGCAGGCTTTGGCTCAGGCGACTTACCAAAGATATGGTCGTGTATCTCAACCAACACCTCCTCAAACCGCTTACCCCAACGCGCTTCAATCGCCGTAACGCGCTTCTTGAAGTCATCATGGGCTGGCTTTTTTGGGGCCGGATCCACTGGTTCTGTATCGTTGCTAGCCGGATCGTCGATCGTATTTACGGCCGAAGGCTGATTAATAGGTGTTGATTTCTTATCAGATGTGGCGGGCGGGGGAGGCGCTGGCTTAGTAGGCGGCGTCGGTACGGGCTTAGCCGGCGGTGTGCTCGGGGACTTTGGTACAGGCTTCTGTGGGTTGCCCTTCGAATCTACGACCGGAGTGTCATTCGTTGTGACCTTAGGGTCGGCTTGAGTCTCATCAACCATCGTAGGGATTCCTTCGTTGCTTACGTTTGATTCGCTGTAGAGCAGCTTGCGTTTCCAGTTGAACATCCGCGCGTACCGTGAACCGCATCTTGAACTTGTGCATCATGTACAGGAGCGCCTGTGTCGAGGTATCCAATAAGTCATCGCGCTCAAGACTGCCTTCGCCGACGTAGGTACACAATTGCAAGACCACCGGCTCTGCGTACGCACGAAATTCATTAGGGCGTTTGGCTGACTCTATACACCAAATTCGTCCGTGAGGAAAGAGCGGGGAGACCGCATGGAGTCGCGAGAGCTTATCAAGATTGCCCGGGTTGTAGATCTCAGTGATGATCCCTTCGACCGCCAGCTGCTGACGCAGCGAAATCCCCGAGCCTTTGTCCTCGATTAGGAGCAGATCCGCAGGTCGGCCTGTGTGTTTTGGACGGCGCGCACGATCGATGAAAGCGGTTCGATACACCGGTTCATCGGCATCCCCGAAGGTCTTGGTGCGTTCCAACTTCACACGACGGACCAACTGCGGAAAACCTAGGTAGTCCTCCCAGGCATCGAGCAACATGATGTGCTCCTTACCCTCATACTCGAATAGCCCCCACACGGTAGAGGCAGTTGGATCGCCTTCCTGATCCTTCTTATTCCAGGTCTCTTCGGTAAATGCAGTGTCGAGTGAGAGAATGATAAAGCGGAATTTAGGCAACGGCTTATTCGCCGGCCATAAGCGAATATCCGATCGCTTAACGAACCCGGCTTCTTCAGGATCGATGATCTCACCATAAATTTCTTGGCGCCCGATTTTCGTGCCCTCATACTTAGCGATATTCTCGTAGAAGGTATCGGGAAGATTATCGGCATTCTCATAAGTGGAGCCGGACACCGTAATCGAATTCGGTAGCTTCACTAACATGTTAATGAACGGCTTGGGCTTTGGAGTGCCGGTCCAAAACACCTGCGGATGTTTGCCCAAGCGAAGGCCGAATATCAGGTTGTCCCACACCTCCATCGGATAGCGCCAGGAAGCCACCTCATCCAGCCACGCGCGCGCCGCCTGTGGACCGCGCAGGCGTTCGGGTCGTTCCGCCGAGAATCCGCGAATGACCGCATCGTTGATCAGATAGATCATGGGCGGACTCTTAGTGACGCTCTTGATTAGCGCAGGCGGAGTGACCGGGTATATTTCCCCGGTCGCTTTATCAAGATAGCTACCGTGAAGCCCGGTCGGGCCGTAGAAGCACGTGCCGATTAAGTCTTCGTGTGTAGGGGCGATAACAAAGTTGATCGAGCCCGGATCTGCAAGCGCCTCGCTAACGAGCCAGTTAGCGGCGCAAAGTGTCTTACCGAAACCGCGTCCTGACTTAACTCCGAAGAAATCCCAGGTAGGCGGGGTCGGTGGAATCTGTTTGGCGCGTGCAACTCTCTTCCAGCGCATTCGTGCGCGCAACAGCTCAAGGTCACTGTCAGTGAGATCCTCGAGCTGTGCGCGCAGGCGCCGCGGGCTGACCGCAGCCGCAAGCAATGAGGCGGGTTACTGGTTGAGCGTGAACTGCACGTTAGTCACCGGATTGGGTGAAGCCAACGTGGCAGGCACCGTCACCGGCGTAGGAGCGGAAGCGGCGGACTTGTGCCCCGTAGTGTCGTTGACGAACAGGGTGAAGCTGTGCGAGCCGACGCTCAGAGTCGGCGTCGTGAAGGTCGTTCCAGCGCCCGTGACGGAGCCAATCTTCTGAGGACCATTGCCGTCGCTGAGGTCGTCAAACACATCGATCGAGGCGATCTCATCTGGACCTAGGGGCGTGCCATCGGTGCGGGTCGTTGGGATGTCCCAGGTCAGCGTAACGGTGCTCACGGTGTGGCTCCTGTGAAAAACGGTATCCAGCCGCAGATGTCGCAGCCTGACCGCAAAGGGCGGTGCTGACGAGTGCGGACGGTGATGATGAAGGTGCATTCGGGACAGAAGCCTAGCCAGGCTTTATGTCAAATGCAAGACGGGTCTGGGTTTAGAGACACCCCTCTGCGCCATCAGAAGTGGGTGCCGAGGACCGCTTACAAGACAGGTGTACTGCCGAACCAATACTACGAGACCGCAGGCGTTGATGCAACTGCAGTCGAATCCGCAGGTCGCCCCTCGATCTGTTTACGCAGTGCGCGGTTCTCTTCCAGTAGATCACCCACCTGGTTAGTAAGCTTCATAACCGTACTGTTGAGTTGCGATATCTGCTCCAGGAGCTTATCGACTGCGCCTTGATTTGTAACCTGTGTGTAAGGAGCAGATACAGGAGCTTGAGATGTTTGGGCACGAATTTTATCGAATACCTTGTTAGCAGTGGGCGGCTCAAATTTATAAGGCGCTTTGGCATTGGCCAACTCTACCCGCCGCGCGATCTCATCCGCAGTCCGCTCGATGTGTTTGTATGAAACTCCTGACTTACGGTCATCCGCATTGGCGTTGCAGGCAAGGCACCGAACCCACGCCCAGCGCATCGTAATAGAGGCCGCTTTACTCCCCGCCACGATCAACGGCGCGCCTTTGGAGCCTTTGCCTACAGTGATAACTCCAGGCGCTAACCCCTTAACGCATTCAGGATTGCGGCAATTCATTGTGAGTATTTCTTGTTAAGGACTTGAACTTCTTTAGTATCTGACGTAAAAACCCTTAGCTCCTGAATATATTCAAGTAGCTCTAGCGCATCTTCTGGAGATATCTCAAAGTAAAG
>JGI12698J15209_1000036_pt1 | contig 8200 bp, 9 predicted proteins | sample TexAe_OM3H0_O3_FD_15209 | JGI IMG/M metagenome (IMG submission 15209) | reverse complement strand
CTGCCGTTCACTCTCTCCATCATATGAACGCTCCATTGACACATGACATCGTAGCTGATGAGAGCGGCCTCTATCCCCTCCATATTAAAGTTCAGGGCGTTGAATATAGAGTAGTCCATATTCTTCTGGCTTTTGAGGGGTTAATTTTCACCAAGCATATACATGAAATATGAGCTCACGCTTCTCCCTTTTGAAAGTCAACAACAGAATTGGGCACAAACGCCCCATGAATGCATGCCGTGGCACCGATTCCAGTGGACTCGAGATGCCCACTATGCTTATTTACATTATTTACTGCGCGGTGGTCATGACACGTTGACCTCTTTTCCAGCATTAGCGCATGCCGCATAAATACAAGATATAAGGCGCACCTGCCGTCTCTCAAATGCCGATTGTAGATGTAACTCGTATGGTGCTCGACTGACCATGAATCCTGTGCCTTCAGAGAGAGGAACGTCATTCTCTGGATTTCTCATCTTCATATGCTCTGCCTGGAAGTTCCCATCCATAATGAAACCTCGCATGAAGAGGATTTTGCTATAGAAATCCATCAGTAGCTCTAAATCGCTATCGTCTCTTGACATACCTATCTTTATAGTCCTTCCAATTTTCCGGGAGGTTGATACCAGGTTGCGCACACAAAGCACAGAATACAGCCATTGATCCTGGCCTTTGATCCTCATCTTGGCCATACCCAAAGGCAAAACGCTTCCGGGAAATGAGCGCTCTCCACTGTCTGCAGACCCTCAGTAGCTCCCGGTATCGGTCCTGACTCTGCCAGTCAGTCTACTTTCAGCAGGTACGCTGATTCCTCCCACCGGCACAGTATTTGGAAACTCATCGTTTGTGACTCTCCTTAGACGGCTGAAAAACTGACCCGCAGTTGTCTTGCATTCAAGATTGTCTAAATGGAAGTCTTCTAGTACCCGGAATGTGAATGCTGTTTTCGGGTTGTGAAACGTGGCCGGAAAAAGTCCTGCCATCATCAACTGCATGTCACGATCGGGGCCTTCAGAGCAATGGCACCAGTTGACGCCAATCTCGTGGACGCCAGATTTATCGACAACTGTGATGATTGGGCATCCCTCTTTGTCATAACGCCCGGGCTTTGAGCTGCCAAAGTTAAGTTGGGCAGCTACGCCCTCTTCATCGCTGCTGCTATCCTGGCCTTCAAGTTCTTCTTCTTCGGTCTCGTTACGTGACTGTAGTTAGAATAAGATCTAAAGCATTAAATTGTTTATAGTGACGCACGCTCTTAACCGGGCACAAATCTCCAGAGTGCCCAAGGCGCAAGCTTACTCCGACCTCCCGCAACCACGACGGCATGAAGTATTTTCCTGTCCACTTCTGAACTCTGTGGAATGGAAGCCGTTGGTGGGAGTCTCTGCAGCACCCCTTGCAGAGTACAAGAGCAGGAAAACAATCGTTGCACCTCCACTCAAATGGAGTAGACCTGCAGTTCTCGCACATCGTCATAGCCGGAACACCCTCGGAACTGAGGAGGCAATTTAGGTATCGGCCAATCCTAGGAATAAACTCTTCCAAGTAGGTGCGCTGGGTTCGCTGTGACTAAGAGCAATGTCAAATGGCATCAAAGAAAGACACGTCGGTGAACTCACTCTACTCTGCGTCTGATCAAGATCATCAAGGGCATCCAGCTCCTCTATCTGGAATGTCTCGTCGACATCCATGGATGCAGGGACGGCCATATTCAATACTGCCTGGTGGTTGTCAATCTCCATTCTGATAGCATCTCTCCTTGCCGTCTGTTGATCCGTAGAGGTGCCCACTGCTACCGGTATGTATCCGGTTCCTCGGGAGAGGTGCTTATCCTTCCACTCGACTGCTTTAGCCTTCTTTCTCCCAGATATTTTGGACGTTTTCATGGGTGCCATTGGAAGGCGAATTTGATGTTACCTGTTGCGGCGATGTAAATTAGTCCCCCTAGCGGCAGACCTTTCCTAATCGGACCAGTTTTGTCAAGAGTTTTGTTGATAGCGTCGTTTGGGATTTTCCAAAGTCACTTGGGGCTTGTTCGGTAGCACTTTCTAGCCGAAAGTTGTTGTTTTTTAAATATAGTATTAGCTTCATCTACCAAAAACAGAATAGCGACGCTAATGTAGTGCCCGCTCAGGTGCCCGCTAGTACTAGGCTATTGGCGTTACCAGCCATAGAAGTTCCAAAACTTCCTCAAATTCACTCTGGGGAGATGTGTGAAGCAAGAAGAAGTAAATGTGTTTTAATCACATACCCTCGGCCGTCCCATATGATGGCTCTGTCTAGCTTTGCGCAAGCAGAAGCATAGTCAGGCTGCCGTACCAGCTCCTCCTCTTGGACGGCACCAGCTACCAAGCGTCGTAAGCCATGAAGGCGGACGATGTCTTCTGCTTCCGAGCTTGGTTTTGCTATAATGTTCGCTGCCTCATCAAGCCGATCTTTAATGAAGTCTTGAACGCGCTTCTGGAATTCGGTTATCCACCCCGAAAGGCAGAAAAGCTGGAGTATATCTCTTGTCTCGTCAAAGTATTCTCGAGCCTGCTCTTCCTTTTGTGCCATGTATGGGGTGCGTCGGGGGTCCACTGCTTGTGAGCGCGTGATGAGTGCACACGCATAAGCCCTTGATTTTTGTGTGAGAGTGAAATGACAAAAGGGAGCAAACATACCGGTAAAAAGCACCCTTTTGGTGCGCCGGTAGGTCCTCTATTTTCATGAGCTGACATTTTTGCGCATGACGTTCCTCAGATAGCACGCGCTCAGCTTTGCTGAACTTTCTACGTCCAGGAGCTCGCTTCCGCTGAGCGTACTCTCGCTGATAAGCTTGAAGATTGAGCTTATTCCTAACTAGCTGAGCTTACTGAAGGCCAGAAAAACACAGTATGATTCCGTCCGTACCTTTGATAGTACGAGGCTCTTTCCATCTTCGATTAGAGGAGTCGAAAGTCTCAATAACAGGGCAAAAGTGTTGTCCCAAGGTACCCGGCAGGAAGGAAAGCCATTATTTAATTTGTTTTATGGTCCCCATCATTCAGTTTTATCGGTAGCTACTGTAAGCGACGAAGCGTAGTCTAGATGGTCTAGTCTGACATTGCGCGCTGCATGTCCCCTCTCAAGGTACGCGGTAACAATTCTCTCATCACTTTTGGGGTCTCTTCTGTTTACCGTAAAGCGAGATTAGCACCTTTGATCATGGTGGTGCGGTAACCAGACGCCAGCGTCTAAGCAGCCTTGGCAAGATAGCTAGAGAGATAACATATGTGCGAGCTACCCAAAAACACACCAATATCCCATCTGCGAAGCATCGCATCAACAAGCCAGCTGCTGAGACCATGAATCTCTTGCGTTAGGCATGCCCCAATATGCTCATGTATTTTTTTGTGACTTATATCGTGCAGTATAAAAGAAATCTGTTGGAGAAGTTGATCTTATCGGAATACAACTGTATTTTTACTTTCGAAGAAGTGCACTCGAGTGAGACCTGTCAGGCCGAAACAATGCTTTCTTGAGTTCACGAAGCATCGCGTTGGCGGACAAGTTGCTAATTCATACAATTGGTATGCCCCATTATACCGATGACCATTGATGGCAGGCTGTGGCAGCGTGGAACGCAGGCTTTGTTTTGCAAAGGAATCAAAATTTACATGGAGAAATGGCCACTTTCTCTACGCTACTACTGATCTTGTTACCGATAGTAACTAGTCGACATCCAAGAATACCCTGAAACCTCAGCCCACTCATGCACATTATCTCTCATGAAGTATGCGTAGCATACCCTTTCTCCTTCAAAGTAGGGCACTGCGTGTTCCAGCGTGGCTCCTAGCAGTCCAACTACAGTTCCAGGACCATACTCCAGCGAAATACCAAGTCCTGGCAGCTCCAAATTGGAATTTTTGTAGTGCCCTATGGTCGCTAGGAGATCGTACCATTGCCTCCTGGACTGCCCATCCCGATGTGGTGGCGTGATGCGGTTGTAAATGACAGAGACGCCGCAGAACGCGGAAGTCCACCGGCGGAGAACATCTTGCCGCTGAATGCCAGCATTTTCTCTCAGCTTGTCAAAAGTCTTTTGGCCGGCGCGGTGAAGCTCTGGATGGATCACGGCAAGGATGGCGCTTATTATCGAGTTTGATTGGGAGATGGCATCTAGCCATTGCATTGCTGCCGGCTTTCTGGTGAAAATTGCAGCAACCTGAGGACATTCCTGCACCGTCTAAACCGATAATGAGCTACCGAGAATGAAACTTTGACTTCCTGAAACAATTCACCGCGTGACCTTGTTCAAACCATGCGGCCACTAGGTTCAGGGCAAGCTGGGGACCTTCTGCTTCCTTAGGAAAATTTCTGGAGTTGATCCGCCAAGAGGTGCCTGCTTTACTTTCTGATGGACGCTTGTTTCGCGATTTAGTCAACTTCCCCGCTGCTGCCATCATTTCTCTCTGACATGCAGTGTATTGGACCCGGCGCTCTGACAGGACGGAAAAGCTTACCTGCCTAGAATCATTCAGGACCCCTGGAAGATACCATGCCAATATAATTCCCTGCATATCCACAACAATGCAAGGCCTAGAAAAGGGAACTCCGACAGCCGAGCCAAGAGCTGAGCCAACCTTGGAGTCATCCAGGGGAGGGTATCTCTTTCTGAGACTAGCCTCGGCATCCTGTCCAGCTTTCGATTGCGAATTTGCCGCATTTTTTGGAATTTTTTCTGCGTAACGAGTAACATCCCACCTCACCTTTACTGCTCACTATATTAGAATATATACTTTGAGTGTCTCGATGAACACTGACCAGGGTTGAGGAACGCATCCACAAGAGTGTGCGCAATGCAATCCAGTTCTGATGCTAAAGGTAACGGTAGCATCTTGGGCAGATCTTGTGGCGCCGCAGTCAAATTTACCGACTGAGACGACTGAGATGAGCGCGCATTCAATATAAATCGGAACCTATTTTGGAGATATCGAGCGCAGAGATTGGAAAGACTCAGGGGAGTGAGCGCGGGGGTCGCTACCTGGATACCCTCCATTTCCTAACCGTCAAAGAACTTGGAGGGGGTTCAGGGTCAGTACAGTAGGGGCGAGTCGCTGAACTTTACAAAAACTTTTCGGCACGTGATACGACGTATACATAGAGCCACTGAATAGCCTAGCCATTCAGTCTATCTTTCCACGAACTATCCACCGATTCTTCGTCCTGCTTTTTTATCTCAATGGCTCGCGTTACCGCCACAGCTGCTGCTCGCACTTTTTCAGTCCGTTCCCCTTCCAAATGGCCGGGAGACGATTCCGAGGACGAGGACTATTGTTACTCAGACTCCTCATCAGACTGCTCTTGGGACGAGATGTCAATGGCGTCTGGCGATGACGTGATTCTTCGCGGGGATTACATAGCCAACATGACTGTTGGTGTCTGGGGAGACGGGACTACCGGTGACGATGGGACTACTGGCGACTACGATGCTGCTGGTGACCAGACTACCGGTGACGATGGGGCCGACGCCTTTGATGCCGGTGGCAATGTGGCCAATGCCGAGCCTGCTGGTGACGATGAGGCCAATGCCGAGCCCACTGGTGATGACGAGGCCAATGCCGAGGAGGCAAATGGTCTAGGCGAAGAAGATATGTGCGTATCCTCTTTGTATACCCATATGTCCTCAATTTCACTTACCTTCATGAAAGATCGAGAATCCCGCTGACTGATGAGCAAGTCGCCATGATCCAGGAACGAATATACGAATACAGGCATGCGCTCTCAGCAACCAGGCCGGCCATCGTTCAGGAGTGTATCGAAGAAGTCAAACGAACTTGGGCAGGTGGCGTCGATTTCAACAGAGAGCTGATAGAGAAAGTACGTGCGCAACCACAGCTTGGGTTTCCTTCCTAATACCTACCTTTTGTAGCTTGTTTGCCGATATCTGGGGGGAAAGCCCGGTAAACGACGAAAGACGCCCATGTTTTCCAAAAAGTGGACATATAACGATATCTTGGTCCACTTCCATCGCGACGAGCTCGACAAGATGGCTACCGAGATGTCCAACGATAAGGCGGGATCTGTGGCTTACCTTTGCTGCTACAAAAAGGCCCTCAAGATTCTTGAGGAGAAATTGGACGACGATACCCGGGTAAAATACCGAGCGGAGGCGAAGAAATGGACGGAGCATCAGCCCCCTGCTCGACAGCAGATGCGGTATGCGCATACTTATAATTTGATCCGATAAAAACTGACAAAATCTCATCATATGACGAAGGATGTTTGCGAAACATGGGCAAAATGTACTCCGGGACTTTTCTGAGACCATGTTCCACAAGTTTGGAGTGCGGCTTGCCATTTTGGCAGGGTACCGCGATGCTGAAGGCGAACCCACGATCGCGCTGTACGTATTCAATCAACTTCACCCTCATACGTTCAAACGTTCCACCATAGCTATAACAATGAGAATCTGGGTTTGGATTCCTTCAAGGAACGCAACAAATTGTGGCATCAAGACCCGTTGGTCGATGATTTCTCGAAATGGACTGCCGAGTCCTTCGGTAAGTTTGGTTCGACTCTATTTCGCTTCCAGAGTAGTAAGCTAACGTAACTCAATTTGAGGGGTACATCCTTGCGATGGCAGCCAAGAAAACAAGCTAAAGACGCCAAATATTGTGCTGCAGTTGGACGCCCAAGGATATCCCAAGCTGCCAAGTTGGGAATCAATCAAACCGAAGACGCTTGAATACAAGAAAGTTTTCATTGGAAAATATATGACTATGATGTACCGTAAGTGTGTTTCAGTACTTGCAGCGAGCCCAATTACCTACACGCATTTAGAAATTGCACTGGGCGGCGGAAAGAAAAGAATACCGTGGACCAAATTGAAAAATGCCCCTGGCGATTTCATCCTCTCCAAGTACCTGCCTCGTGGCGTGAATCTAACTCAGTACCACCACCTCCGTCTCCAGGATGCCGATGAACTCCTCAAACACTGGATACGTAGGCATGCTTGTGGGGAGGTCCCTTTCCGATTCAAGAAGCCTGAGGTTGAGAGAGCTGGTAAGTGGGCCTTGACAACCATCCTTGATTGACGCCAGTAAATTGATTGAAATGGATTCCCCAAGATACCGTGAATGTCCCTGGAGAAAGCGGAGCAAACGTTACCGGCAACGTAAGTTAGCTCTTGAACCATTATGGCAGTAGACGCTCACACCTGTCACCCTAAATATAGCATTCACCGCCTCAAACTAATGCCAATGCCAACTGCCGGAGGCGTGGCCAAGTTGCCGAGACCACTGGAGAGCTGCCAACAGAGGAAGATAGAGTGCAACATCCACTTGACCACCCAACCCCTCACACGGGCCCGCGTGCTCGCCCTCTCACTACCACTTCGAAAACCAACCAAGCCGCTGGGGCATCTACCGGTCTTGTATCTCATGCCTCCAGCTCAACATCCCAGTCTCCTGAGGAGCAACCCCGCAAGGACCAAGTAAGCGAAGTAATTTTTTGATAGGCGCCGCGAAACTCAATAAATCTCCTTCAGGTGGCTGCCAAAAAGGGCCAAGAGTTGCTGCGCAAGCGTAAAGGGGCTACTGATGCCCTCCCACACAAACGTCGGAAGACTGGAGGCCACCCAGAAACTGTGCAGCAGTCTGAAACTCGGCGCTCATCGCGTACTACACGGCCTACGGAGCGGGCGAAGGAGGCGTGAGTGTCACATTTCTTATTGCGTCTAAAGTTAAAAAAATTACAATAGGAGCAGTATAACGAATACCGGAAAGAGAGGACGGCGCTAAGAGCGATTTTAGCTCATAAAAAATATCATTGCTTTTGGTCTTTCGATGTTCTCCATAATAATATTTTTTCATGTTGCCCGTTCCTCCTAGTACTTTCCAATGTGGTCGTCCAATCAATAAAATTACTTCTCTATCCTTGATTGATATATACATGACAACTTTGTGATGACAGCAAGAGAAATAGAAGGGATGGATTTACAAACGTTTCGCCCTCAACTCCTCAATAAGTTGGCGTTTGAACTCTTCGTCCTTGCGCCTCCACTCATCTACCTGACCCATCCACTCTTCAACGGCGTCCATCCGCCTCTCCAGCAACGCAAGCCGGTCAGCATTTTGAATGGGTGCTTGCGTGACGCCGGCCTGCCAATAAGAAGTGGGCGACGAGTGTGAGTCCTGCGGCGCCTCGTGAGATATGGTGATGGTTGGCAAGGCGGGCG
>JGI12698J15209_1000035_pt1 | contig 8292 bp, 8 predicted proteins | sample TexAe_OM3H0_O3_FD_15209 | JGI IMG/M metagenome (IMG submission 15209) | reverse complement strand
GAAGATAATTCTAATCTAATTAAAACTGAAAATCCTGTAGCTATCATACCTGCAAATATAGCAAATACTAAGTAAAGAGTTCCAATTTCTTTAGCATTAGTGGAATAAAGTCGTCAATCCATACAACAATCCTCACTTTTCATATTTACTCCTCTATTTTTGATTTAAAACAAAAACAAAAATTTCAAAAACAAATATATTGTTTTAATATCCTTTTATTTGTGTGTTTTCTTTTTTAATAATAATAAAAAATCTTATAATACTCTCTTATTTTACGGAAATTTAAATTTCGATTTATTAGAGTCAAATTCAATTTTATTGAATTTTAGAGAATATCTAGAAATACCACTAGATTTATTTTTTTATTAAAAAAACATTTTTATAATAAATTTAAATAATTATATTTTAACGGAATAGAGGTGAGTCGAACACCTAAGGGATAAACCCGAACAATTAGCAATCGTTTTAACTTTCCAATGTAAACTATTCCTTATTTATATATTAATCTTCTTTTTAAGTGAAAAGGGGTAAATTTAAATAATAAAGATAATATTAGTAAATTATTACCTATAAAAAATGTAGTACCTGTTAAGATATCATAGAATATTAGACTATAACTATTATCAAAAAAGTAAGTAATCATCATTATTTCTTTTTCTTTTTTATTTAAAGTTAAATTAATGTAAGTAGATAGCATCTTTAATATAAGATATTACTAATAATACAAATACATAAGCTTGGATAATTGATACAGCTACTTCTAAACCACATAAAGCTAAGAAGAATGCAAAAGGTATTAAAGTGAATATAGCTATAATAAAACTACTATTAAACATTTGATATAAGAAAGTAGATAAAATTTTTAATAAAGAATGTCCAGCTACCATATTAGCAAATAATCTTATACCTAATGATAAAGCTCTAGCTAAATAGGAAACAGTTTCAATTAAAACTAATAATGGTACTAAAGCTAAAGGAGTACCAGATGGTACAAAATATGAGAAAAAATGTAATTTATGAAGATATAATCCAAGTATTGTTACACCTGTTAATATTGTAAATGATAAACCTATTGTTACTATTACTGAAGTTGTTATAGTATATGAATAAGGTATATTACCTATTAAATTACTTATTAATATAAAAAAAAATAATGAATAAATAAAAGGTAAATAAATTTCTTTACCTAATTGTTCTCTTACCATTGTGTTTATAGTTGTAAATATACTTTCTATTGCTATGCTTCATTTTGAGGGTAAAATTTTATTTTCATTATTACTTATTAAGTGTAAACTTAATATTATAAAGAATATTAATAAAGAATATAATCCTAAATTACTTAATGTTATATTGATATAACCAAATATAGGTGCAATTATACTTATTAAACTGCTTATTTCAAATTGTTCTAAGGGAGAATTTATTATTAAATTATGTAACATTTATTTTATTTTTTTTTTGTTATTGGTTTCTAAAATTAGTATTAAATTTATAAATTCCACAACGAATATAAGAAAATATTATAATTTAATTAAAAGATCTTTTTTTTCTTTGTGTTTATTTATGTTTGTTTGTTTGTTTATTTATAAATTTATGATGTAAATAATCATATATTTTGTTTTTTTATATAATAATATTTTTGGTTTTTATTTAAGTTAAAATAGTTATAAGAATATATGGTTTATAGTCTTTACCAGAATCGAACTGGCACTAACTACTTGAAGGGTAGCCGTACGACCTATTATACTAAAAGACCTTAATATAATTTTAATAAGACAAACTTATCAAGTATCGTAAATTCAACCATATTCTTATTCTTTCTTTTTGTGTTTTAATTATGTAATAGAATTATTCTATAAATTAAAAGAGCTATTAGTAAGTATTTTATTTAAAAATACTTGAATGCCCTTTTAAATGTATTTAAATTTGGGATGAAATTTATCAAAATAGAAATTTCCATAAAACACAAAAAAGAGTATTCAAGAATAATAATAAATAAAATAGTATAATTTATAAGATTTTATTAAAATATTTTATATTTATTGAGAAAACTGAGATAAAAATAAACAAATAAAAACAATGAATTTAAAAAAATATACTAAAGCTGAATTAATCAGCAAAATCAAAGAAAATTCTAATAACCCTAACTCTAATTTAATGACAATTTTATTATCAATAAAATCCTTCTTACTTAAAATTACTTTAATTGCAGTTATAATTAAAGTATTTAAAAAATTTTCAATTTTCAATAGAATCTGAAGAATTTTTAGTACTATTTTATTCTCTATTTTTGGTATATCTTTAATAGATTTCTATGAAATTGAGATATTATCTAATATAATTCACAAAATAATGGATATATTCTCTAATTTTTATGATTCTATAACCGGATTATTCTCTAAAAAGGTAGATGTTCCAATTAAAGAATTTCCCTCCAGATCAGGTAGATTGAACCAACCACAACCGAATGCGACGGGAATTAATGAAAGTAATAGAATTATTGAAAGATTTACCAAAATAATCAATAATAAAGATGAAATCAGTCCCGAACCAGTTGTTGAAGAAGAAAATAATCCTTATTATAAAAATAAATACTTAATTCTAGCTGCATTATTATTACTATCTGGTGTTGCTTGATATTACTGAGATGAAATTACTCCAGCAGGTACTACAATTTTATCTTGATTTAGAAATTTAAGATCTAAACCTAGTTCTGAACCAGATGGACCTAAAGGAAGCATATCTGGAAGTCCTAAAGTTAATTCAGTTAATGAAGTAGTAGATCCTGTTGATTTAATTTCCGAAAATAAATCTACTCTTCAAACATTAAAAGATAAAATATTTAGTAAATTCTATAAAAAAGATTATAAACCTTTATCAGAAAATACATCTCCCGATATTGAATTAGTTAAAGGGTCTCCATCGTTAAAAGATTTACAAAATATGAAACTTGATATGCATCCTACTGGTGAATTCATTAATAAATCCGCAAATGTTATTAACCTGATTAATAAATTCCATGACGATTATGAATCTAATAGTTTAACTATGGAAGGAACACCGGATCGAACTTTATTGTTATATAATTTTATAAGAGGAGAATTATTTATATTAAGTTCTTCTTTTCACCTTTATTACATGGATTGAATTAAAAATGATTCTATTGATAACACTATTAATAAATTTATAGCTTTAGAAAAACAAATCTCTACAGATGCTGGAATTAACGAAAATATTGATGAAAATCAATCGGAAACTTATAATGAAGTAGCTTTAGCTACAGCTAATGAGCAAGATATTTGATCAGATAAAGCTATGAGTCCTGAAATTTTATCTCCTGAAAAAGTATTATCTCCTTTAATTATTAATGAGGATAAATCCATTACAGTAGATCAAGCTAGAATGCTATTTAAAGCTGCATCTCATAAATCTAGTAAAGAAGAGATTCATGCAGCCACAGGCGTTCCTGTAAATACTGATTCTGATGATTCTATGAGCCATTTTTTTACAGAAAAACCAGTAGATACTAAATCTGAATTTGTTCAAGGATCTTCTAAAGATATTAATATTGCTAAAGATGATAGTAATTTAAGTCCAGAAGTAAAAATGAGTGATGCTTTAAGTAATGCTAATATCGCTGAAGATACAAAAACTTCTTGAATGGATGCTCTTAAAAAAATTAAAACTAAATTTAATAAAGAAGAAAGTATTCCTGAAGTAAGAGTCTCTCCTCCAAAAACTACAGTTGAAGAAGTTATAGATAGTGAAGATTTAACAGATATTTTACCTCATATAAAAGCTACCGAAAACTCAGATTTAATGAAAGAAATTAAAGCTAGTCAAAAAAATGATAAAATTAACGATAGTTTAAAAAATGCAGATATTACAGAGGAAAGTAAATTAAGTTGAGTGGAATCTCTTAAAAAAGTTAAATCTGGTAAATTAGAATATGGAACACCTAAAGTTTCGAATATTGGTTTACAAACTCCTGTTGAAGAAAAACTGAACTCTTCACCATTAGTTAAAAAAGCCAGTTTCACTAATACATTTGAAGATACTATGGCATTATTTGATGAAGATCCAACAGGTATAGATACTTCTGATAAATCAGAAGAGATTTCTGAAAATGTTGAAACTCCTGAGAACAAAGTACCAGATTTACACGATTCAGTTAAATATAGAATTCACAGAGGTAGTGTTCACGATAGATATATAGATTTTAATTTTAAAGATAAAGCTGATATAAATAGAATTATGATAATCTTAAATGACGGTTCCCATCAATATTTTAATCCTAATCAAACTAAAGCATCGGAAATAACTATCAAATGAGATAACTTAGGAATAAGTAATCCTAACTCTAAAGATTTAGACATATTTCAAATTTATGTTATGGATAAAATAGAAAAATCTAAACCTAATTTACTTTATAATAATCCTAATGTTAAAATATTAGATTGTTATATTGAAAATTCTAACAGAGGTAGATTTAAATAATTTAAATCTTTAGAGTTATTTTTATTAATATTTACCCCCTTTTTATTCAAACTTATAAGAATAGTAATACAAAATCTATTATTTTAATTTAATTAAAATCTAGAGGTGTTATTATAAAACATTTAAGGAATTTTCCTATATAGTTATTGTCATTCTTATTTATTAGATAAATATTAATGATAATTTTAGAAACCAATTTTTAATTTACAAATGAAATTTAATATTATAAGAAAACATTTTGAAAACAAAATCACTTTTTTGAAAGATGTAAGCAAAAATATTTTTATATACAAAAAGGGTGAGTATAAATACTTTCAAATTCCTTTAATTCAATTTGAAGGTATTGAAAATTTTTTAGTTAATCTAGATAATGACAAACTTTTTATCTTAATACCATTTATATCACCCTATTGTAATTTAAACGATCCAATTTTAGTTTTATCTAAACAAATCTTAATTACTAAAAACTCTAATCCCAGAATCGTTTTAGAATTCTTAGCTGATCAATTAGATAAAGCTATAATTGATTTCGGTTTTTCAGAATTAAATAAATATTATTTAGTTTTTAAATATAAAGCTGTGACACTACACACACAAACTAAATATAAATAATTCTGTGATTCTACTCACAATATGCATAATCATTATAATTGTATTATATAATTATATAAATTTTAATCAAATTAACCCCCTTTCATTTTAGGCTTCATTTATGGTTTAATACTAATTAACAATTTACTGAAAAGTTCGATTCTTTTTGAATCCATGATTGAATATTTATAAGGTTTAAACAATGATTGGTTTCATTTATAACTATTACGAAATTTATACTAGGGTTCGATTCCCTTTAGATCTATTATATTCTTAATTTTTTAGTTAGGATGTTTTTAGACCTTTGAATTTCATTTTGACAAATTTAAGCCAATTTAACTTTTTATCACGAAAATTTTTTATCTTTTTATTTTTCACAGTATTTAAAGTTCTCCACCTGTTTTTGTTTTTTTATAATAAGGGGCTCCCTTATACAAGATGGAAAACATGAAGGTATAATCTTTGGAAATAAAGAAATACTTTATAGATTTGAAGATAATCTATTAGAAGGATCTTGATTTATGATAATTATGGATAAATAAATAATCTATATTGAAAACTTCAATATTACTCACTTCAATAGATTTATGAGCAACAGCTTTATTACTTCATCTAAACCTAATATCAAATTTAAAAGTCAAATTGTCACTTATATTTAATATGGTAAATTTTGTAAGACAGAATGGGAATCGAACCCTTCTACTAACTAATGAGATTAGCGTGCAAACCGTTACACTAAACTGTCTAAATATAATTTAATTAAGTTAATTAATAAATTATAAAATATTGAACACTATTGTTGTAAAACGGATACGAACAAAGAGACTTGAACTCTTAAGGAATTACTTCCACTCCTGCTTAAGAAGAGATTGTTTACCAATTTCAACATGTTCGCTTATTATAACTCTTTTATATTATTACAATCTTTATATCATAATACTCTTTTATGATTTAATTTTAATTTATAAAATAAATGAAAAACTTTAATAAGTTAACCAAAGCTGAATTGATCAGCCAAATTAAAGGATTAAAAGAAAATTCTACTTTTCAAAATAAATTATTCAATTATTTTTATATTTTTAAACAAATTTTAATTAAATTTACATTTTTAGCATTAAAAATAAAATTTTTAAAAGATTTAGAATTCTTCGAAGATTGTGATTAATTATTAACACGGTAGTTATGTCAATCTTTGGTATTTCCATGTTAGATCTTTATGGACTAAGTATAATCTCTGCATTTATAACCGAAATTACTTCAATTTCCGCAAATGTTATAAATTACTTAACTAATACTAAATTTTATTCAATAATATCTAATTATTTAAGTTATAAAATGAAAACTCCCACCAGAATTGAACCCTTTACTAAAATTCAATCAGAAGTACCGATAATTGAAGAAGGAATTACAAGAAATCCTAAAATCTCATCCTGATTCGAAAATATTAGCCGAAAATATAGCGCTGTAGTTCGGCTAATATTTTCGAAAAAGAACCAGAAAGATTAGAAGAAAATTCTCCTTTTTATAAAAATAAATATTTCATTTACGGTGTAATATTCGTTGCATCTTGTATGACTTATTATTATTTTGGTGAAGATTTAAAAATTTATTCTATTTCTCTTTGAGATTGAATAAGAGGTAGAAGACCCGGTGATGCTCCACCAGCTAATCCAGATAATCCCCCTATTAATCCTCAAGGAGGTGGTCCCTCCAGTGAAAGTGTTAGAATGAATCCTTTTGCTTCTTTCTTTGGTTTAAATAAAAATAAACCAATTATTTTAGAGGAATTAATGAATCCTGAAGAATCTAGTATGTTCCCTGAAGGAAGTGATGCTATTGAAGTACATAATTCAGCAAGCGATTATTACTTTAAAGAACATCCAGTGGCTGGACCATCTAACTTAACTTCACCCTCGTTAGAATCTTTAAACAACAAAGCCCAAGAAGGTTGAGAAAGGGAAAGAGCAATGTCTCCAACTTCTTCTAGTTCTTCTAGTTCTTCATCATCAACTTCCACCATAACCCCAGACAATTTACCTCCTATTGTAAGCGAAATTCCAGAAACAACTATTAATAAATTAGAGGAAATTGTGAACAAATTTGAAAGTGTAAAATACCCTGAAGGAGAAACCATTTTTAGTGAATCCTAAATCTTTTAGAAATATTTCCGAAGAAAATTGAACTTCTTTTGTAATCCCGGGTATAAAACAAAGAATGGACTTTATCGAAGATATGTTTAAATCTGAAGATGAATTACTTAAACCAGAAGGTATAAGAATGGCTGATGAATTAATGGTTATCACTCAATCTTATGAAGCTATGGTTAATGTTTATGAAACTAACAGAGATAAAATAACCCCTAAAAGTTTTAAAGTTATTAAAGAAATGACATTTTATATGAGATCTTGAATAACTAAATTTTCTGCTAAAATATTCACCAAAGGAGAAGTTGTGATGGACCCAGGCTCATCTCTGGATTCACCTAAAACTATCATTAAAACCATGTTAGGTGATAATAATTAAAACTTACCCCCTTTTTAAGATTCATTAACGGTTTAATAGTTGAAAAAACTAAACAGTTCGACTCTGTTTTGAATCTATGGATAAACATTTATAATTGAAGTTATAAACAAACATTTATAATTTAATTTAAATCCCGTTACCCCATTTAAGCAATAGCAATTTCTGTACCCATCACAGGAAACTATTGGTAGGTTAATATAATATTGTTCTTTTACAAATTTGCTAATTATTTCAGGAGATGAACAATGAGTAATAAAAATTTGTTTTATCAGGATTAAGAGAGGTTTTTGTTAAAAAATTGGAGATTAATATTAATCTAATTAATTAATTTTATAAAAAAAAAATAAGGTGTTAATAGGACTCGAACCTATGAAAAAAAGTATTAACAGTACTTCGCAATAACCTCTCTGCCATAACACCAAAGTTATATTTAAATTTATTAAAATAATTATTTAAATAATTAAAATCATAAAAAATATGGTAGGCACGATTCGAACATGCTATATATCTCCTACCCAAAAGGAGCGACTGACCAATTTGTCATCTACCATTTGAAAATTAAATTTATTTAATAAAATTTTGTCATATTGAGCAGTAAAGGAATCGAACCTTTTACGGCGCTAACCAATTCTTTTACAGAGAATCACCATTACCAATCGGATCACCTGCCCTTATTTATAA
>JGI12698J15209_1000034_pt1 | contig 8433 bp, 5 predicted proteins | sample TexAe_OM3H0_O3_FD_15209 | JGI IMG/M metagenome (IMG submission 15209) | reverse complement strand
ACGACAACAATCTGAAACTTTAGAATGAACAGTAGATTCACCTATTCCATTTCATGCATATGAAGAATTACCTGCCCAATCTTAGATTTGTTTTATAAACAAAAAATTCTTTTAACTTATTAATGAAAAATATTTTTATTACCGCTTACGTAATAGTTAAAATTTTTATTTCAACCCTAATGTTTATATCTTAAAAACCTAAGGCGGTACCTTTATTACTAACTCAGTAATAACAGTAACACATGATACGTCTCTCTAATCCACCCATTTACCACAACGTGGGTTAAAGGAATAGATAGTAATAAAAGGGAAAAGATATAACATAGTTATGTTAGTTTTATATATTATAATAATAATGTTTACTAATACTTTAAATACTCATATAAAAAATATAAATCCGATATACATAAATAGAATAACTGCTCTTACTTTATTATTATCTATTTTGTTAAATTTTAATATACTTTACTTTCAGTCAATTGGAAAAGGAGTTACAATATATAGTGATTTATTTCAGATCACGGCTCATTCTCAAATAGTAGAGATAATACTATTATTAATAGGTATGTCTATTTTATTTGGATGGCCTAAATATTCTTCATTATCTACACTTAATTTACGAAACCAGGTAAAAGAAAATACTGAAAATGATAAAACTTTTAATAACTCGTCTGACTCTTCTAAAGTAACACATAGTGGAAATAACGTACCACTTGCTTTCGAAGGTAGTGAAAGAGAGTTAGAGAATAATACTCTAAGAGCCACTGTAAAATCAGATCAGTATTCCTTAATTGCAGTTTTCAGTATCTTAGGGGGATCTCTTTTAATGTCTAGTTTCGATTTACTATCCATGTATTTAAGTATAGAATTACAATCTTTTGCGTTATATATTTTAGCTACTTTAAATAAAGATAAATTATCTGCTACTTCTGCAGGTTTAAAATACTTTCTATTAGGAGGATTATCTTCTTGTTTTATTTTATTGGGTTCTGCTATTATATATAGTTATACAGGTTTAACTCAATTAGAGTCTATAAATACTTTAGTAAGTATTCCTTCCTCTTTCTTACCATCAGACACTGCTCAAATAGGTCCCGAATTAAATAAAGCTTTCTCTATAGGTTTAATAATTTTATTAGTAGGGTTTTTATTTAAAGTATCTGCAGCACCATTTTATCAATGAGCTCCAGATGTTTATGATGCTACACCTACTATTGTAACTGTTTGATTGACAATTGTTGCTAAATTAACTATTTTTATTTTTTTACAAAATATTATAGATTTACCTTTACCAAATATTACAATACCTTTCGCTGAAATATTTAATATTAACGATTTTTCTAGTGCATTTATAAATGGAGTAGAATTAGATTTCAATACTACTTGAATGATAGATAGTTTATTAGATGAAACTAGTTATATTATTAAAAACTTATTATTGATATGTTCTCTGTTATCATTAATAATAGGAACTGTAGTAGGACTATCTCAAATAAAAATTAAAAGATTATTAGCCTTTAGTTCTGTTTCTCATGTAGGTTTCTTATTATTAGCTTTAGGTATTTATACTCAAAAATCCGTAGATTCTTTCCTTTTTTATTTAATACAATATTCTATTACTAGTTTAAATATATTTTTAATTATATTAGCTCTTGGTTACTTTATGAAAAAAAGTATTCACGTAGCACGTCAAAATGAAAATAGTAATGAACTAGATTTAAATTATTTAGCGGAATTAAAAGGACAAATCTCAAATAATTCTATACTTATAATAAGTTTAGCTATTTGTTTATTTTCTATGGCTGGTATTCCTCCTTTAATAGGTTTCTTTTCAAAACAATGAGTTTTATTTTCTTCAATAGAAAATGGAAATATATTTTTATCAGTCGTAGCAATATTAGTCAGTGTAATCAGTGCCTCTTACTATTTAAAAATAGTCCAAATTAGTTTTTTTGGCGTTACGCAAGATATAAAAGAAACTTCTACAAGTTCTTCTAACATATCTATAGCACGTACATATCCTAATGGTAAAGAACCATGATACGGAAAGGATCTTGTAAATCCTATGGGATCAAATACAGAAGTAATTAGAAATATGACTGAAATTCATAGTTTAATAATTTCTATATTAACTTCTATAATTTTATTATTTTTCCTTAATCCTTCAATTATATTAAATGGAACTAAGTTAATATCCTTAACATATTTTATGTTATAATGAATCCATTGTTAATCCTTTTTATTGTTGTGCCAATATTGGCTTTTATCTTATTAATTTTAAATTTTATTTTAGCTCCTAATAGACCGGATTATGAAAAAGTTTTAACTTATGAATGTGGGTTTAGTCCTATATTAGGACAAACTAGAAATACTTTCCATATTTCTTTTTTTCTTATAGCTTTAGCTTTTTTAATATTAGATTTAGAAATATTACTTTTTTTCCCTCTAAGTGTTTCATTATATGAAGTAGGAACTTTAGGACTGACAATCGCTTTAATTTTCTTTATTATATTAACTTTAGGTTATGTAGTAGAAATTATAGCAGGAAATTTAAAAATATCTAATACTAGTCTAACAGCTAAAAATCCTGCAATCCTACATCCTTTAAATAAAAATTAATTTTTTAAACCCTTTTTAATCTTAACCCTTTCTCTACACGTTCCATTTTTATAACTATAAATTTTAAAATATAGAACAAAAATATCATTCGCGTACTCTCTATGGGTAGCGGAAAAATAAATTTTTAAGTAATCTGTTTAGTAAATGTTTAAAATTTACTCTTTAATATAAACCTAGTTAATTTCCACTTACTTTATAATCTTATGCTTCCTTGTATAAAAGTGATCGTCGAAAGACAGTGAGAAGTTCTTTTTGATTTTGACTTTATTTTCTAATTTATGTATAATTACATCTTTTTTAGTTTTTTTTTTTACTCTCTTTTAAGCTAGTAGAATATTAGTTAAATAATATTTTACCATGTCTAAAAGGTTTTATATAAAATATTTTTAATTTAAATAAATTAGTAGATAATTCAAAATTTAACCATATACTTAAACTAGCTGTTTTATTCTATTAATTGTAATAGATCATAATAATATATTAATGTAGATAAAAAATTTTTTTATCTTAGCAGATAATTGTATAATTGTATAAATATAAAAATGACTAATAGAAAAGAATTTCAATTGTTTCCTTTCCATTTAGTGGATCCATCTCCTTGACCTATTTTAGCTGCCTTTTCAGTTTTTTTAATGGCTATAGCAGGAGTAATGTCCTTTCATGGTTTTGCTAATGGAGGTTCATTATTGCTCTTAGGTCTTACTTTAACTGTTAGTGTTATGTTCCTTTGATTTAGAGATGTTATTTCAGAAGGTGCTTATTTAGGGGATCATACTTCACAAGTAAGAAGAGGTCTAACAATAGGATTTGTATTATTTGTAGTGAGTGAAGTATTTGCATTTTTAAGTATATTTTGAGCCTTTTTTCATTCTAGTTTATCACCTACAATTGAATTAGGAAATAGCTGACCTCCTTTTGGGGTTGTAGCTTTAGATCCTTTTGCAATTCCTTTACTTAATACTATTATTTTATTATCTAGTGGTGGATTTATTACTTGAGCCCACCATGCTCTGATAGCTGGAAATCGAAAAGCTGCAATATATGGAACTATTATTACGATCATTTTAGCTATAGTATTTACTGGACTTCAAGCATATGAATATAAAGAAGCAGGATTTACTTTTGCTGATAGTGTATTCGGAAGTGCTTTCTTTGCAAGTACTGGTTTACATGGTGCACACGTAATGGTAGGAACAACATTTATTATTGTATGTTTATTCAGAATTATTAATTACCAACTTACAGATGGTCATCATGTAGGATTTGAGGCTGCAATACTTTACTGACATTTTGTAGATGTAGTATGATTATTTTTATTCTTATCTGTATATTATTGAGGTGGGAATTAGATATTTAAACCTCAGTATTTATCCGTATATGTTGCCATTTTAGCTATAAAAATTTTTTTTATTTTACATATATTTCATATTATTATATATAAAACCCCTCTTATATCTTCTATTCATATATGCGTAGTAAGAAGAATACTACCACGTTTACTCACGTATGTGATACGTGTTAGATATTAAAAAAAGACTAAATTGAAAAATATTTAAACCCTATGAAAAAAGGATCTTATATTTAGTTTAAAAACCTTAATAAAATAAACGTCTAGTGTTTATAGCGGGTTTTACCGTAAAGTAATAGTAAAAAATTTTAATTTTATTATTACTAATTAAGGAGTAAATATTACATTGTCTCAAAAGATATATACCAACAAACATGACTTTTTCGTTATTATTATTTTTAATTGGGGTACTAGGGTTTATATTAAATAGAAAAAATATTATTTTACTAATCATTTCTTTAGAAATAATGTTATTAGCTGTTACTTTATTATTTTTAATTTCTAGTTTTAATTTTAATGATAACATAGGACAAACTTTTGGTATTTATATTATAGCTGTCGCAGGTGCAGAATCTGTTATAGGATTGAGTATTTTGATAGCTTACTATAGACTTAAAGGAAGTATTTCTCTTAGAGATTAGTTATAAAATGTATTTATCTATAATAGTATTACCTTTTTTAGGTTCCATTTTTTCAGGATTTTTAGGCCGAAAAGTAGGTGAAACAGGATCACAATGATTAAGTTGTGGATCTTTATTTCTATCTGCTTTATTATCTACTATAGCTTTATATGAAGTAGGATTTTGTGGTAGTCCAGTGTCAATAAATGCAGGTAATTGAATAGAATCTGAAATAATGAGTATATCTTGAGAATTTTTATTTGATCAAGTGTCTGTTGTTTTTTGTATTATGATAACATATATCACTTTTTTAATTTTAGTTTATACTGTTTATTATATGTCGGGAAATCCTCACAATCAAAGATTTTTTTCATATCTTTCTGCATTTGCAGGTTTTATGTTAATATTAGTGACAGGAGGAAATTATTTTGTTCTATTTGTAGGATGAGAAGGTATAGGAATAGTATCCTATTTACTTATTAGTTATTTTTATACTAGAATTCAAGCAACAAAAGCTGCACTCTTAGCACTAACTATGAATAGATTAGGTGATATGGGATTGTCTATCGGTTTTTTTGCTCTTTTTGCATTATTTGGATCTCTTGAATATTCCTCTATATTTAGTATTGCGCCTTATTTTAATGAAAGTGCAATAACTATTATCGCTTTATTATTATTTAGTGGTAGTGTAGCTAAATCAGCACAAATACCTTTAACTACTTGATTACCTGGAAGTATGGAAGCTCCTACTCCCGTATCTGCTTTACTTCACGCTGCTACACTAGTAACCGCAGGTATATTCTTATTATTAAGATCTAGTCCTATATTAAGTTATAGTACGGATGCTTTGTTAGTAATTACTTTAATAGGATCTTTAACAGCTTTTATTGCCGGTACTACTGCATTAGTACAAAATGATCTAAAAAGAATTATCGCTTTTTCTACAATTAGTCAATTAGGATATATGATGATTGCTTTAGGTTTAGCTCAATGAAATATTGCTCTATTACATACTGTTCTTCATGCATTTTTCAAAGCCTTATTATTTTTATCAGCAGGTGTAATTATTCATTCTTTAAATGATGAACAAGATGTAAGAAAAATGGGAGGTTTAATAAAATTTTTACCTTTCACTTATATTGTTATGTTAATAGGTACAATAGCTTTATTAGGTTTACCTTGATTAAGTGGATTTTATTCTAAAGATTTAATATTAGAATTAGCGTACGGAAAATATCAATTTTCAGGATTATTTGCATTTATTTTAGGTAGTCTTACTGCGTTTTTTACAGCTTTCTATAGTGTCAGATTGATAAATTTAGTATTTTTTACTATTCCTAATGCAAATCAAACTTCTTATTTAAATATTCATTCTGAACCATTGAATGTTATTATTCCTCTTTCTATTTTAGCTCTTTTTGCTGTATTTTTAGGATTTGTAGCTTCAGATGTTGTAGGTATAGGGTCAGATTTTTTTGGTAATAGTCTATTTTATCATCCTTCTCAAATTTATTTAATTGAAGCAGAATTTAGTTTGCCTCTTTACATTAAATTATTCCCTACTATTTTATCTTTATTTGGAGGTAGCTTAGCCTTTTATTTATATAATTATAATCCTTCATTTATTGTAAATTTAACATATTCCTCTATCTCTGACAAGGTAATCTCTTTAGTTTCTGTAAATAGAAAAATATATAGTTTCTTAAATGGAAAATATTTCTTTGATATTTTATATAATAGTTATATTATTACAGGAGGATTACAACTTGGATATGTTATTTCTAAAGTTATAGATAAAGGTGCCATTGAACTTATAGGACCTTTTGGATTAACAGAAGGATCTTATAATGCTAGTACAATTTTAAGTAAATTAGATAATGGAGTTATTACTACTTATGCATTATATATGACTTTAGGTTTAACTAGTTTACTATTTGTTTTATTTTCTCCTTATTTCTTTGAACCTTACTTTAGTCCCAGTTTAGACGCTGTTAGTGCTCTTCAATCAAATTTTGCAATGATTAATGAATTGATAATAAATATTTACAGTATTAAATTATTATTAATCAGTATATTTACAACTTATATAATATTTAATCGAATAGATTCATCTTATACTCCTTTTGTCGCTTCTAAATTTTAAAATATAATTTTTTCGCTTTTTCTTATTTAATTATATGTCTCCATTTATAAAGCAAAACCCCTAAACCCTTATCCTATGTATTTGTATATTAAACGATTTTGTGGTATATTCAAAAAAAGAATGTAGTATAATCGGTTAGTATAGGGATCTCCAAAATCTTTGATAGGTGTTCAAGTCACCTCGTTCTTGTCATTCTTTTTTTTTTTTATACTTCCTGCTTATATAAAAACATTGAATAAAATTTTAATTAATATAAAAGTAAAGAAAGAAAATCAATAAAAAGTAATAAAGTTTTAAATTTTAATTTTATTCTTCCAATGTAAAATAATACCTAAAAAGTTTTTATATTTAGGGTATAGCACTAATAACGTTAACTACTATTACGGTAAAATTTTAGCACTACTCCTTCTACTATATCACTAAATAACAATGAGTAATAGGAATAAAAAATAGGGAACAAAAAATATAAAGGAAGATTTATAAACAAAAGAATGTAGTATAATCGGTTAGTATAGGGATCTTCAAAATCTTTGATAGGTGTTCAAGTCACCTCGTTCTTGTTTTTTACATTAAAAAAATTTTTTATATAATGTCTCTTGTAAATTTGGCTTTATACGTATCTTACAGATTAAATGCTAATTTATTTTTTTTTAATATAATTGCAAAACAGGGGGAAGAATGTATAAATTCTAAAAAGGGTAGAAGACAAATTGGTGCGTTACTCCTTTTGGGAAGGAGAGATAGCGTGTTCGAATCACGCCTACCCTATTAAGCTGCTTTTTTAATTTAAAATTTTATTTTTATATGTCACGTATTTACTATCCTTACTCTAATTACGTAGTATGTTAACTACATATAATAAATACACCTTCCTACGATTTTTTAACTTTATTACTAAAAATAAATAGAAACAGGAAAAAAAGTAGTAGAAGGCAGGTGTTTAAGTCACCCTTTAAATTTTAAATATTATATTAGTACAGCAGCTTAATAATTAAAAGAGAGCATATAATTTTATTTAATAGGCATTATAGCAAAGTGGTTATGCGAGGTACTGTTAATACTTTTTACAGAGGTTCGAATCCTCTTAATGCCTTTAACATATGTACTAATTCTTTTTTTCGCTTATTACTACACAACTATATGTATGGAAATTTAGGAAAAGTGTATAGTTAAAATAGTAACAGGAATTAATATCTATCCTTTCCTCTAATCACTACCAAACATTCCCCATGAAATGCAAAAGAGAGAGTAGTAAACGTGAATTAATTTATATGCAATACCATGTGAGGATAGGGAGTATAAAACTAGATCGCTTAATATTTAAAGAATTCATGTTCTTTATTACTAATATTGTTCTTTTTCTTTGCCTTTTAAATTAGTTAATTCTCCCTTCTTTTGAATTTCTACATTAAAAAGTGTTCCATATTATAAGCACTAAAAAGGTCTTTAAAGAAATACTTATATATTTGATATATTTATACTATCTTAAAATAATAAAAATACATACTTATTATATTATTGAATATTAATTATAGTAGGTGTGAAAAGTCTTTTACTTTTCCTACTCTCCTTTAATATTTTTATTAAAATACTTAATGAAGATTTTATTGTCTTATCCTTTAATTAAAGCTATTAAAATATAATTTTTATGTAATGATATAAATAGATATTAATATTAAAATTAAAATATAAGTAAAAAGAAT
>JGI12698J15209_1000032_pt1 | contig 8588 bp, 9 predicted proteins | sample TexAe_OM3H0_O3_FD_15209 | JGI IMG/M metagenome (IMG submission 15209) | reverse complement strand
TCACGCGCACGGGTTTGATACCCTCTGAGCGGTGTTTGGAGCATAGGCTATAGGACGGTGAGGTCGCTGACCTCTAGCTCCCATTCATCGCCGTTTACATCAGTGACTTTGACTTGATCACCATCGATCTCATCAATTACGCCCTTAACAACTTTTTTCTTCTCATCCTTGAATGAAACTTTAGCGCCTATCTTGACTTTTTTAGGTCGTCCACGCTTAGCAGCTGTAGTCTCTGGCGCGTCTTCGTCATCAGGATCATCTTCGTCGTCTTCTGAATCATCGTCCGCAGTATCGTCATCATCTGCCTTATCCTCGGCAGAGGCATATTCAGTGATGCGCGGACGGTCCTTACCCTCGTATTTTTCGTTAGTTACGACCACCGTCGCCTGTCGCTCGACCAGGTCATCCAAGTCCAGATCCAGTGTGGAGTCTGGAACATCTTCTCCTAATGCCTCGAGCAGCCCCTTGAGCTTCCAAAGGGCTTGCGGTTGCAGTGAGCAGTTGTCATATAGGACAACGCCTTTTCCTTTACCGCTCACAACTTTCCATTTGAGTACGATCATCGGCTCGCCTGATGATTTGCTCTCCTTTTGTACGGCTTCAGTAATCTCAGCCAGATAGGTGCCGTCTGCAAGCGATCTACCGCCCGATTCAACCCCCTCAAAGTCAACAGTGACCGTACGTTTAGTCGATTTTTTTGCCATTACAGCTACTCTCCGTTACCGATTTGGACTTTTGATGTTAAGAAACCTAGATGTTTTTGGACACTTAATACCGCTGACCGGTATTATTTGGAGTAAGTTATAGGTAAGGGTCGTGTCTCGCAGGCCATAGTCGATCACTTCTCCTCGCCTACCCAGCTGCCACAGTATGGGAGCTAAAGCCCCACTACCTGATTTACCTACGCCAAAGTTGGCCATACATACCTTCTCCAAGCTAAAGCCGCCATGCGTTGAAGGTGTGAATGTGTCTGGATCAAGCCCACTGGCTATCCAAATCTCCCGTAAGATATCGTACGAACGCTCCGGCTCAATCGTAACGCCAATAGTAGCGACCAAGACATCATCAAACTTGCGGTTATTGAAGCCACATAGGATGTTGTTGGGGTTTTCCGCCAGCGCTTTGAATTCACCGAAATTGTCCGCAAGGAATACTCGCGACTCCTTCTTACCCACGTCTATGGCTGTGATGACGGAAATCCCCATTCCGTCAAAATCGCGCCACCCTTTACAGTACTCGATGCCCGGAAGCGGCTGCTCGTTTTTAGCAGGAATCGCTTTTTCAATCTCACAGTCGTATACAATTAAATTCTTCACGTTCTTACCTTCTTCACTAACTGCTCGCCCTTGATGATAGCCATAATCTTATCGAAAGTCGGATTCACTACTACATCGGGAGCCGGACCTGCCGATAGGGGCCGTCTGACTTTGGCGGCATAATATGCGTGTGGCCCAATGCGCATACAAAACCGCACCTCGCGAGTTTTAGTTTTCTTATCCGTACGCTCTCGGATAAACGAATTGCCGATAACTGCGACAGCGCCGTTCACGAAAGAGGCGATTGATGGAGTTAAGTTAGACCCTACCGATGGAGCGATCCGCTCATCATCAGTTTCTTCTGCATCTCGAGTGCGCTCGTGGGCATTAAAGCAGACGTGGAGTTTATTTTTCTTAAGATTACGGAAATGCTCAATCCACGTCATCATCATCCCGGAAACATTTCCCCACGATCGTTGGGACAGAGTCTCGCCTGGTTTCATTCCCAACCTTTCGCGCGTTTCCGCAATCGCAAGCGCTTGCATTGAAGTAAGCTGATCGATCACGACAGATTTATACTTCGTCTTACCGCTTTCCAACATCCAATAGGCGTCTTCAATGTCTTGCCAGCGCTCTACAGCAAGGAGATCTACTCCCTCTACATCGCTGACAGAATCTTGGCCCTCCTCGCGGATATCCAGCAGGAGGAGTGGTTTTGGAAAGGAACAGGCGAAGACGGTCTTGCCGCGACCCGCTTGGCCGTAGCAAAGCATGGTGAGAAACGGCTCTATCTCACCAACCGGCTTTATGCGGTCTTCTATGGACAGAGATTTGTCCCGTGTGAGCAGCTTGCTGACGCGCTTAATCACGTGGACTCTCTTTCACAAGCTTTATAACCATCAGCCCACGCTCTCTGTATTAGTTTCTTCACCTCCGTATCTGAGTAGGTTGGGCCATAGCCAATGCCCATCGAAGCCAGCAGCACTTTATCTACCCCATCCAAAAGGCGCTGGGCGTACAACGCGCCACGGTCAATAGGATCAATATCACTCTTCCTCTGCATAATCCCCTGCCTGCCCGTAACAGAGCATTGTTAGATAAGGCTCAAGCTCGCCGATCGGTTTAATGCGATCTTCTATGGAGGATTGTTTACTTACCCGTTTTATCATTAGTACTTCCCTTTAGAGCAACGCCAGTTAGGGTACATCTCTTGTAAGATCTTAAGAAACTCCTGGGCTGCTTGAGTAGGTTTTACCCCCTTCCCTAACACTACTCTTCCGTCGCCTGTTAAGGTAAGTATTACTTTACCTCCTCGAACAGAGAAGACGATATTGCCGTCCTCGAGTCCATGATAGGTATATGGCCGCTCTATCGTAGCAGCTATTACGTTAGCGGAAAGAAGTATAGGGATAAGGGTTAAACTAATCTTCTTCTGAAGTTTCATCTTGGATTTCCTTTTGTTCGAATTCAGTTTTTTCGATGTATTTAGCGTCCAGTCCACGCAATTCAGAGGTGCAGAGCCTATAGTACTCACACCATGAGCAGTCACGAGTCATTGTGCGTGGAAAATGAGTGTCTGCAAACATCCTTCTAGTCGTAGCGATGAAATCACTTACAACTGACTTGGTCATCTGCACGGAAGGGGATGGCAGAGAAACCCGCATATAGAACTTTCGCTCGCTGCGTTTTTTTAGCTCAGTTAGAAACGTTTCATAAGGAAACGGATCAAGCTGCAATCGACGCAGCTCACGCACGTACGTCATATGGTCAGTGTCCATATCCTTGCGTTGTGAAAGCTGCCCGTTCTTAAGCTGCTCAGGGATAGCCGGCGCCTTGGTCCGTAAGTAATCCCAGATAATACCGTCAACCGGCTTCTCCGAGTTTTCTCGATTATAAGCCCACACGTACAGCAGGATCTGATAGTCGTGGAAACGCTGATCTTCGGTCGGGAGCACTTTGTGTGTCTTATGGTCCACGATCCACCGCCGACCGTCTTTTTTCGTGTAAACACGTTTGTCTAGATGGCCTATAAAGCGGATACCCTCGGTAAGCTTAGTCTCTAACAACTCTTCTGATGCTTCGTACTTCCAACCATCATTGGCGTACAACGCATCGTATCCATAGTAAATACGCCTGATATCCGCAAGAAAAGTCTCTCCGTAAATATCCCGTTCTTCCTTGAAAAGCGTGCCGAACTGTTTGTTGTATTTGTTGAATATATCTTCACTTTCTTAGGAACATGCAGTGTGGTAGCGCGAGCATCCAACAGCTCGTGTAGGATAGTACCGCGTAGAAGTGGCGCTGCAGGCTTTATTCGCTGAAGGTTGCGGACATACTTGTACTGGTAGGCTTTAGGACAGCGGCGATATTCTTTAACCATCGAGGTAGCGTGTAAGNAGCGTCATGGACGTACTTCGCGCAGTTGCTCTAGTANAGGCTTAAGCANCTCTTGCTGNNGTCNTGTGCTGGCGGCTANCTCATCAGTCGAATGCGAAAAAAACACGTGAGGCCATAGNATTTGNCTTAGTAACAAAGCCTGTTCTTTAGATAGGTCAATGGTCATAAANCCTCCGNCCATTCTTGTCCGGCACCCCAGGGACCAACATTAATCTCTACTTTCATCGGCACGCTCATTTTAATTTTGAAGGTGTTTAACAGNGCNGGCTTCTCCATAATCGTGCGNACCACAGGAAGAGCCTTGGCCTCACAGCCATTACGTACGATCATGAGAAGGGCGTCATGGTGCTCGCCCACAACCCGTAGCTGATAGCTCGGGAGATTGTCGTGGATCTCAATCATGGCAGCGGTTTTCCAATCGCCTATACAGCTCTGTACGCCGATATTGATGGCCTGACGCTCGGCTTCCCCGCGCAGTTCGCGATTACTCGAATGGATCGCAGGAAGGCGCCGTATACGCCCCCACCAGCTACGTACGTGACCGTCTAGGCGCGCGAGCTGCTTGCAGCGGTCATGCCATTTGGGGAGACCAGAATATAGCTCAAAGAATCCATTACGATAAGAATGCGCCTCATCCCATGTGCACGGCCAGTCATAGTCGACAAGCATTTTCTTACAGAACGTGTTTTCGTACATTCCGTAAATGAATCCGAAGGTGATACGTTTTGCGCGTGTGCGGCCTTCCTTCCAACCGTCCCAGATTGCGGTACACTTCTTGTGCCCTGCCGTCTTAATAGCGGCTAGAGCCGCTGTAAGCGACTCGAAATGACCGGCTTCGAGAGCATTAGCTGTCTTGATAGTCTGCTTGGTGTACTCAGGCATGCTCCCCGAGGCGACCATGTATAGTAGGGTGTTCCAATGGACATCGTCGCCTTTACGGTACGCATTGCATAGCTGTAGATCCTGAGACATCTCAGCAGCAATTCGTAGCTCCGCCTGGGACAAATCCGCTGCTACAAACCTCCACCCAGGCGGCGCGTCGATGATACTGCGGATATCGCTATCAGTTGGTATCGAGTGTAGCCGGCTAGAGAACCGGCCGCCTACAGTGCCGTGTTGTTTGTAGCTTAAATATAACTTGTCCTTGTGTATGTACTTCTTCCACCCCTCGAGATACGTACCGAGTATCTTATCTAACTCACGGTAATGTAAAAGCTGGTCTATAATTCGGTGCTTACCTTTGAGACCGACTATTGCGGCCTCACTTGTGGAGTACTTTCCTCCGGGCGTTTTAATTGTGAGGGGGAGGCTGAGTTTCTGGAGAACTCGGCCCACTTGCTCCGGGGAATTCCAGTTGATCACCTCGCCTGCGCTTTTGTGTAGGTCCGCTAGCGCTTTCTGGCGATCTGCTTTGACGTGCTCAGTGACTTGAGCGTATCTCTCTTGGTTGAGGTAAAGCCCTTCTTGCTCGATGTCCGCAAGCGCCCGTGCGGCAGGCATTACCAGCCGATAGTACAAACGGTGTAGCTGGTGATCTTTGCGCAACTCAGCGTTAAGGAGCTGTCTCAGCCGCAGTGTGTAATGAGCGTCTTTGGCGCAGTACTCCATAAAAGCACGCCGTTTTTCCGGCGTAGATAAATCCGGGTTAGCTTTATCTTTGCCCGGAATGTCGTACTCCGGCGCGTCGAGATACGCGCGAGCCAAGTATTTAAGATCGTGGTCCGAGTTCTCATCTAGTAAGTGGTGCGCAAGACCCACGTCGAAATCAAGAAAGAAATTGGCGTAGCAATAAATCTGTGTCCACTGGTTATCGAACTTACCGTGTTGAGTGACCGATACCTTTTCGGTTCTTTTCTGCTGTACCTCAAGTTCCATTACTAATTCAGCGAACGACTCTGGATTATCCCAAAACATATGCCCTGGCATCTGTCCAGGAATCACCCATGTTTTATGGGGTAGCGCAACGCCCAGGCAACGGATATGGCCGAGTTGGTCGTAAGGGAAAAGACTGGTGGTTTCTGTATCGAAAGAAAATTCTGGGGCAGCTGCGTATTCAGCTAACAACTGTTTTATATTTTCCGGAGTAACGATCTCCCACTCGATATTGTTTTCTGGACGGTCTCCTTTCATTTCGCGTACTAGACGCTCGAGGTCATGCCGGAAGTTAGGTAAATGAGTTGGATCGCGTAAGATATAAGCGGGATGAAAAATAGGGTACCCCACCCAATGGGGCATTGGCTTGATTTTACCGTGGGCCTGCGTGATCTTGGACTCCTTGAGTAGGAGTTTAGAGGGCAGTGCGCCTGCGGTTACAACGTACTTAGGTTTAAGCTGTGCCAGTTCTGCGTCAAGGTACGGGCGGCAGGCTTTAATTTCGGCCGGTGTCGGCTTACGGTTGTCAGGAGGTCTACAGTTATGTGTTATTATATTATTAGAATAATACCATTCCTCTGAAGTAGAGAAGTTATACACATGGGCCGCCCCCCGTTGGTAATCAATACTGACGATTTGATCCGTAGATACGTCTCTGGGCAATCTTTTGCGCAGATCGCACGTATGCTTGGTGTAAGTGACAGCGTAGTCGCTAGTAGACTGAAGTCTAGGGGGTATAAAGCTAGAAGCTACAGAGACGCAGCTATTAAAGCCGACACAGTAAGGCATATACGAAAGTATTGGGAAAGTCTCAGTATCGAACAGCGAAGGAAAATGACGCAAGCGGCCCGTAATGTATCTCATCGTAGTGGGAAATTGTGGTCTCCTACTGCTATTCGAAAGCGCATACGGAGTGCCTCTAAAAAAGCCTCTAGTACTCTGGGTAGAAGAGGGGACAGTGATAAGTGGTTCGCTACAGAACTGCTTAGAAGAGGAGCCTGTTTTAAGGAGCAGATGGCTGTTGGCCCTTACAATCTCGACTTCGTAATCGGGACTTCCGTCGCTGTGGAAATCCACCTTAGAACCAATAACCCGGCTAAGGATATTAGTTTCATACATCGATCTGAATATTTGCTCCGCAGTGGCTGGCACGTTATCTATTTCTGGTTGAACCGTTTTACTAGGGTAAGCGTCGGTGCTATAGACGAAATCCTCAAAACAGCGCAGGTCCTGAACCGGAACCCAGCCTCTAAGCGTCAATACAGGGTGGTTAGGTGTGACGGTCAGCTCGTAGCCTCTGGAAGTCTTAAGGGATATGAGAGGTCCCTTGTAGTAGCGCCTATATCCTACCGAGGGGGGCGTTGGGGTACGTACAGAAGTTGAACCTACAACGCATTTGACAGCGTTAGTAACGTAATAGCTTTCGATGCCCGCCCGTGCCAGTTCTGCGCGCAAGAGCTTGCCGGAAGGCCCGATGAAGGGGCGATTGCGCTTGTCCTCTTCGGCGCCGGGCGCCTCGCCAACGATGACGATTTCGTACGGCTTACCGCCCGAAGACTCGCCTCCCACACATACATGCTGTACCCCGGAGTGCAGAGGGCATGCAGTACAATGCGGGTTAGGTTTTTGGTACTCGTCTAGGTTTACCGGCGCAGATAGCGAGCGCTTCTTGGAGGGTTTCGATTTCCCAACTGCGGGGATACCCGTCGACACAGAAGGTTCGGAACGGCTGCTTACCTTGCGCACCATGTACTCTCACCTCAAGCTTGGGATGTACTGTTGATCGATAAGTCATACACCACCAGCCGCGAGAACAGGAGGGTAGTGAAGCAATTAACTTATACGAAGAAAGACGTTTGGCAGGCATGTAGCATTGGCCGGGCCGGCGCGTTGCCGTGAGCACCTGTCCATACGGATAGGAATCAACGAACTAACGCGCAGGCAGGGCTCAGAAGCGGCAGACGCCCTGCGATCTAGGCACACTCAGGGGATGAGATTGTCGGAGGCAGAGCGTCTGCCGCAAATATAGAATAGTCGCTAGTAGGCATGTTGACTCCCCCGAGTACTATTAGCTAGAGCGCTGACTATACCTATAGCTTTACAGAATACAAGAGCCCATCTCCCGCGCGCTGAGCTTACAGTGCGTTACCGCCAAGGTCTCCTGTCCATTCAGAACGGCGCGCGGGCGGGCTCTATTATTCCAACGCTCCAGCTAAGCCTTCATCACGAGCCGTATTCAGCNTGGACATCATCTCGTGTGACCCTCCTTNGCGATCAGGATGGTGCTGCTTAGCCAATGCNCGGTAAGCGGCTATGATCTGTTTTTTAGTTGCACGCACACTAACACCTAGCGTTGTATACCACGTATCGCGCTCATTGGACGNTTTNGGCGGTGNCTGAGNACGTTTATAGTTTTCNCCAAAAAACGTTGACTCANGGGTCTTTTCCCACTCAGTAAACACACCGTCCCAGAAGTTTTGCGAGCCTTGAGAGTATTGATTACTGTTCGCGTCTGCGTAATCAGCGTGCGCATTCATACGATCGCGGTTACGACGCTGCTTCTTAAGGAATTCCTCATGCTCTTTGGAATCCTCCCAACGCCAGCGGGCGGAATCCGCACTCTGTCGCGCCTCGTGAGGGTTAGAAAAAGCGCCTGCCGTCCGACGCTCCTCTAGCTCCTCCAAATAAATCATAGTTTTAAGGATTAGCTTTTCTTCCATTAGGTTTGCGGGCGTTTTAGGTCCCTGGTGAAGCTTCTCACGTTGGAACCGAAGAAAATTAAGGTAGTCCGTGACCGTAGCCCCGACAGTCGCTTGGGCACTCCAACGCGCCTCGTTGGAGTAGATACGACTGAGGTCTTGGAGCAGCTCCTGAAGTGTCTCTATCCAGTAACGGGGGGTCGGTCCCATTGCCCAATGCTCAGCACCGAGATCGCGTAAGCGTTGGCGATCGAACTGTAGACGAATGATGAAAGTGGGAGATTCTGGGTTATCAGCCCCTACACCCGCATCGATCATAACAATACTCTGCAGGATGGCTAACGCCTCAGCTAGTCCGGGCCTG
>JGI12698J15209_1000031_pt1 | contig 8733 bp, 18 predicted proteins | sample TexAe_OM3H0_O3_FD_15209 | JGI IMG/M metagenome (IMG submission 15209) | reverse complement strand
TATGATGCAAGAGGAAGAACGGGCCCAGGAATACTTCGAGGAGATGAAGGACATACTCCGGCTCTTCTGCCTCTCTGGGTGGATGGATCAATTCCGGGAGCGTACTCAAGACTTCATTCAAGAACAACTCGGCAAAGCAGCAAATATTATGGCAGCATCAGGAAAAGACGACGAAGACATCGTTCGCCTACATGGCTTACGACGGTTGGTAGCTGGCGCAGTTCAAGAGGAGGAGCTGTTGCAGCAGCCTGGCTATGCTTTTACTTATGCAACGCTAGACAGTGCAATTATTTGGAATGGTCGAGGGTATGTAATTACCCATTTGCTGATTTCTTGCCTCACGCATCTTCCCAGAGTCAATTTGAGGAAGTTTAAGAAGCGTTATGGCTGGTAATGGCTGGTAATTTTGATAGCCCAGTGCTAGCTCACGTTGCATGCGTATTGTTGTCATGTTTTCCGTACATAGCACATTCTATCATGGCGACAAGTGACTATGAAACAGAACATAGTCAAGGGATATTGGACCTATTTGACGTCCCAAAATGTCCCAAATGGCTCCTAATCCCAATTTAGCAAAAATGCTGGCAGCTGTATGAGTAGCGTTTTGCAGGTCCTGGGTCTGTCATATCTGCCAACTCCGTGCCCGTCTTTCCAAAGCTGGCGCTACGCTGTTTGGAGTCATTGCCTTACATACCGTCCAAACGATACACGCCATAACACATAGTTCCACGATCCTCCGATTCTCATGGCACTCAAAGGCGTAAAGGCTTCCAAAGTCTTCCAGAGAAAGTTCAAGGCTAAGGGGGTTGATTGGGTGCCTCGGAAGCGTTCTCGAACAACCAGATATGTCCCAATAGAAGTGAGCACCTCCAGAGATCAGCCGACACTGAGGAGGGATACAGTTAGAATGGAGATAGATGACCGTGAGGAAGCATTGCATGAAGACAATTCCCTGCTGTCCATGGATGCCGACGAGACATTCTGGGAAGAGGAGCCAGACATCCCTGAGCCGAGGAGGGTAAGTTCAGCGACGCATCCTTTCTTGAAGACATTTGACGTAGCTCTCAGTCTCAACGCACCTTAATGGATGATTTTGTTACTAGGATTGGCCCATACTTGCGCTGCCTCCTCAGCTCAGAAGGTGTCCCGGCTACAACCATGTGCCAGTGCTGCAGGTCTACTCCGTTTGAGTGGAGGTGCACAGACTGCTTTCCTTCTCTTGTACTCTGTAAGGAGTGCTGCCGAAACTCCCACCTGCGGCTTCCTTTCCACAGAGTTCAGAAATGGACAGGGAAATATTTCTTGCCATCGTGGTTGCGGGAGGTCGGAATAAGCTTGCGTGTTGGACACTCTGGGGATCTCTGCCCAGTTCAAAGTGTACGTCAGTTGTGATTTTATGTTTCAAATCTCATCCTGGGGACAACAGGCACACAAGGAGAGCGATGAAGATGACCAGGACGTCAGCGGTGATGGATATGATGCCACTGCTAACCTTAGCTTTGGCAGCTCAAAGCCTGGGCGATACGATAAAGAGGGGCTTCCAATCATAACTGTTGTTGATAGGTCTGGAATCCATGAGATTGGCGTCAACTGGTGCAGCTGCGATGGAGCTCCTGAGCATGAAATGCAGTTAATGACGGCGGGGCTCTTTCCAGCCACGTTTCACAACCCGAAGACGGCATTCACCTTCCGGGTACTAGAAGACTTCCACTTGGACAATCTTGAATGCAAGACGACTCCAAGCCAATTTTTCAGTCGCTTAAGGAGACTCACGAACGATGAGTTTCCAAATACTGTGCCGGTGCGAGGACTCGGCGTACCTGTGGGAGATAGACTGACCGGTATACTCAGGACCGATATCGGGAGCTGCTGAGGGTCTGTCGACAGTGGAGAGCGCTCATGTCTCGAAAGCGTTTTGGCTTTGGTTATGGCATAGACGAGGAACAAAAGCCGGGATCGATGGCCATATTCTGTGCTCTGTGTGCCCAACCTGGGATCAACCTACCGGACGATTGGAGGGAGTATGAGAATAGGTATGTCCACAGCCATTAGTAACTGAGAGATGCCGATATATTGCTCTAGCAAGATCCTCTTCATGCGAGGTTTCATGATGGACGGGAACTTTCAGGCAGAGCATATGAAGATGAGAAATCCAGAGAATGACGTTCCTTTCTCTGAGGGCACTGGATTCATGGTCAGTCGAGGCACATATGAACAGCATTTACAGTCGGCACTTGAGAGGCGGAAGGTACGCTCTATCTTCAATATTTCTGTGAGGGATGCTCATTCAAGAAAAGAAGTCGACATGCCATGATCACCGTGCGGTTAATAATGTAAACAAGCATGGTGGGCATCTCGAGTCAACTGGAATTGGCGCCACGGCATGCATTCATGGAGCGTTTGTTCCCGATTCTGTTGTTGACTTTCAGAAGGGTGAAGCGTGAGTTCTCATATCTCTCAGTATACGCCCGGTGACAATTAATCCTCAAAAAGCCAAAAGAATATGGACTATTCTATATTCAAGGCCCTTAACTTTAATATGGAGGGAATAGAGGCCGCCCTGATCAGCTACGATGTTATGTGCCAATGGAGCGTTCATATGATGGAGAGGGTGAATGCCAGCGACCATCTCAAACTTCCCGATAACTTGGAGCTCAAGCTGGCGATCGGTCTTTTTCATATCCATGGGCATCAGGATGCCTGCCTAGCTAGGTATTCACCCAGTTTCATCAAGGGCGGACGACAAATAGACGGCGAGACTATTGAAACTCTTTGGGCTCCCCTCAATGAGATCTCCAGAAGCACAAGAGGAATGTCAACGTCCCATCGCCAGGAGGTCATAGACGACCACATGAATGACTCTAACTGGAAGAAACTCGTGGATCTAGGTAAGTTCCCTCCTATGGATATCATATCAATACCTACCGACATGTGTTGGTAGTCAACGCCATTTCTAGACGTTACCGAAAGGCACTTTTGGGAGCGGCATCAAGTGCGAAAGCATTTGAGTGTATCAACGAATCGGCAAGTCAAGACTCTGTTCGGGCTTGGACCGCTGAAGAAGAGAATGCACAAATGGTGCGACATCGTGATGTCAAAGTCATGGATATATATGACATCAAGACAAAAAAACGTGAGCCCAGCCGCTCTATCATGATGTCATTTGCCTGATATTAGGTTCTAGTCCCATCCCGTGCAAAGATTCTTCTCGACTTGACAGAGAAGGAGATAGACACGCATGGTATTAAACAACATGCAGCATGGATTGTCAGTGGAATGAAGATTCAGGAGTCGCAGTGAGACCTTCAGCAGCCTCTCCAGTGAGAATTTTGATCACAATTTTTACCAAAACACAGGTTATCTCTTCAAACACTAGTGAAAAGGATTGGATCCCGTCCCACACCCGCTCAAAAAATGAATATCATCTTGAAGCGGGCACGGCTTCAAGACAGAGTCGACACATTTCATAAGCAGGCTGCTGACATCATCCAGGTTGCTGATGAGAGCATAGATGACTCCCCCGCAGTAAGAAGGGAAACTCATGATGACACAGAATTCGATGAAATTATGGAAGAAGACGACGACGACGATGGCCCTTCATTTGCCGAAGAACACAACCCGGCTCAATCATCAGGAACTTCATCTGCCAATGGATGGGCGGAGGTGGAGTATATCTCATTACATCTTCCCTCACATTTTGGGAGCAACTGGTGCAATGCGAATGGTGCCGAAGACTTAGCGAAGGCAGAACTGCGGTTAAGGGAGGGCCAACTTAACGATTCTCTGCGCGACATTCGAGACACCCTGGGTCGCAAATCATATGTTTTCAGAAAGGAGGTTCGTTCGGCACGCTCACAAAAACTCAAAATACACGCTTGGGCGGATTTGCACGCTGTGGAGTCATCAGTTCAGCATCACGCGCGGGTATATGTTCGTGCACGGAAGGCATTGGCGGACCTTGGAGCCGGCACCGATCTCCTTGATCGGTACAAAGTCCTGAGGCGCCAGGACTTGAGTATCAAGACAAGCATTATTGCACCTCATGTCCGGGGACAACGGAACAAGTCATTAGCTTGGTTTTGGACGATGGAAGTTGAGCGGGACAGTGATCTTGTGAAATGGATGGAGGATTGTACGTTCTTTTTATCACATGCCGAATGAATTTAATACCCAATACAGTCTACCGAGTGCATTGGCTTCGAGCAAATGCTCAGAAGATGCGATGGGTTGAAGAACTTCAATGCCTCCAAGTTGAGATGGATTCTGCCGTCAGGTTCTTTAGGCATCAAGGGAGAGTTTGGGATGCAAAAGAGGAGGATACTGATTCTGAATTACGGCCAGGGCATGCTACGTGGGCGGCCAGACAAAGTGCGATGTGGCACTCAATGGCAACACAGGCAGAGTTAAAGTTCACTACATTGCTCAGCGATGAGCCACCTCCTGAATTTGCAAAAGTCTTAAGGCCACGGTTAAATATATGAATATATTCTGTACTTAGTTCCACCAACCGCTCCGTAGTACATGTGAATTTAGATCTATGATTTCTCATAGCGGTATGAAAGCCTTAAAGAGCCTAAAAAGGGCTTCTCTGTCTATCAACTTACACAGCCCATGGAGATCTGCCGATTATATCGCATTGGCCCATCGCTGGCAGAAGAGCTGCCAAAAAAACAACCGTATGGGTTTGCACTTATGTCTTTGTCGATAAGGTCACATGGGCCCATAGAACCAATCATCATCATTGCCGATGACATCACATTGGCCCATCGCTAGCAGAAGAGCTGCCAAAAAGAAAACCGTATGTTTTGTGCTGATAGGGTCACATGGGCCTATAGAACCAATCATCATCACTGCTGATGACATCGGATGACCCATCGCTGGCAGAGGGTCTGCAGCAGCCATTTGTGCCCAGGGTTTTCCACATAAAGTCCATGTGTTCACATGGGCTCGTAGAATGAATCTGGATCATTTCCAATGCTATCGCATTGGCCCATAGAACAGCTGAGAAATGGCCCAGGGTTTGTGGTCATAGTGTGGGTCTCATGGGCCGTGGAACTGATCTAGATCACGACTAAGTATATCGCATCGGTACATAGCTGGAAGAAGTGTTGCAGAGAAAAAGCCGTATGGGCCTGGGTTTGGACCCTCTATGTATGGGCTTGCATGGGCGCATAGAGCTAATCTAGACCACTACTGACGTAACACTCGATTTATGTCATCAGCAATCGTCGGAAGCTTCTACAGGCAGCCTTCCTATAAACTACATCTCACCCACACTACTCTCCACATATTATGTCGTCTCAAGCAAGAAAATCGATATTAGATGACGCTCTTACCTGCATCGGCAACAGAATATCCACTATTCTTCTCCGACCTGGTGATAAAGATGAAAACTATATTATTAGCTTACACAATGAAGTGGTAAGTATTATTCAGTGCATCCATATTGGCGTAATTCTGAACTTGGAATTAGCTTGCTGCCGTGTGGATGTTTGGCGTTCTGTCATCTGGTGGCAGCTCTGCCGTTCCAGAGTCAGTCAGGGTCGCATTCCGCTGTTTTTCGGACATAAAGAACCCAGGCAGCTATACGATGCCTGATGGGAGCTGGCCACCGCAAGATATAGCCGAGCCGTCAGACACTCCCAACTTCGATTTCACAGAGTGGTGGAATATTGGAGAGGGGGAGACATTGAGAGAACCATTTGATGTCCGCGAGGAGGTAGTATTGAGGTTGTCACAAGCTCTAGAGGTGGTATGTAACTTACTTCAGTAACAGGTTCTCTGATTAACTAGAGCTGCAGGTGGAAGCTGAAGCGCTGCTCCACGCTAGGGTACAAGAGAAGATTTCCGCAGCGAAGAATTTGGGACGTGAAATTATGGTTGACGTCAAGAAGACTGATCGCCTGTTGCAGGTTGGGATTCAGCGTCTGGAAGAGCGACTTGCTGGCAGAGCTGAAAAATAGAACTTGTTCCGGGTTTAAACAATAATTACAGTTCTCCCTTCTCCTTCCGCTCAATTAAAAGCTGTTTCCGTGCTATCTCAACTTCTATCTGCCGAATAAGCTCTTCCATTTGTACTTTCTTTCTCAGTCGATCCTGTTGATACCTTTGAAAACCCTGTCTTACTATTTCTGAATACCATTCCAGAGAACGACCCCTGGCAATATCCTGCGTTGATTAGCCTAGGCAGATCAGATCAGTAACTTGTCAGCTACCTTGTCTATAAGCTTATCAATCACAGGTTCCAGGAGTGACACATTTTTCGGGACTTCGCTAAAGCCTTCGGTATCCTTTGATGTACCCAAGGATGCCTCTGTAGAGCCCCGACATTGTCTCCCATCAGAGTTTGAGTCACCAAGGAGACTAACTCCCCTCCAGAATGCCGATCGCATCTGCAGCCATCGCATCAAGGTCCCAGTCGAGCATCATTCTAATCTCTTGCCACACTTACCTCCTCATCAAATCTCTCGCCCTCAAGTCCAGAGGTGCCTTGTTTCATTTTTGAAACGTTGCGTTGCAGGGTTGACGGAAGAATGTTTGTTAATCAGACATCAGCAGATACCAATTGATAGTATTATGTCATGAGCGCCTATGTATTTGCGAATCCCAAAATATATATATATATATATCCACAGCAAGAATATACATTCATGGTTGGCTAAAATGGGCCCAAAGAAGATGAAAGAACTGCCAATATCTCGTTGTGGCCCATGTTGAGTAGCCCATTCCAAAGCCACCGATAAACTCACTGCACCCAGTCGAAGTGGATGAGTGGCCCGATCAGGAACTGCTGATAAGCAGACTCAGGAGCAAGCTCGGGAGTTTCCGATAATCTCATAGTGGCCCAATCGGAAACTGCTGATAAGCCTGATAATCCCAATCAGGACCTGCCAATGAGGGGTTGCTGAGTAACCGATAATCTTGTAGTGACCCGATCAGTCTACCGATAGTCTCGCAAGAGCCCAATCAGAAGTTGCTCATTATCATCCAGCAGTCCAATATGGAGCCTACCGACCCGGGCTTTTCACCTCAGATATCTGAGCCCTGTATACACATTTCATGCCCTCTGAGAATGTCGACTTTCACGCACAGTCTAACACAGGAAGAAAAAACCCTTCACCACTGGGCAGCTATGCTTAAGAAAAAATTAGAAGCCTATCATGCCTGTGAATCTAGGGAAGAAAAGGCTTGGATAGGGGAGCTTAACATGCTCTTGGTATTCATACTTGTTCGATCACTGTTCCGAGTTAACTTATGTTATTTTAGAGAGAATCAATGGACTATTTTGCCAACGCTTTGACAAGCGCTACGAGGAAAGGTCTCACAAATCCCCGTGTTCACCCACTTTTTTTGAGCCTCGCTGGAGCATACGACGAGTCTGAAGACACCCCAAACATAAGCTCTGTACATGAAAAAGATCCAAGAATTTTCAGAAGTAACTATTATACGCCAGCTAAGAATCTCCCACCGCTAGATATACATTTCTGTGGCAAAAATGGTGTGACCAAATATGTGATGCTTGTGATTCATCGCTTACAACAGTAGGGAGCTGCCACGGATGTATGGTTTTGGAACACCAAGAAGGTTTGGCAGAGGTGGAACGTCCAGCAATAGATCTACTGTCAGCAGGTTCCAATGTAGAAACTACAATGTCACAACCTCAAGACAAGCCAGCAGCGCTTGCCGATGCCGATGCAATGATCGGAATTTCTGGCAAGGGGAAGAAGCGGAAGCGTGCTTTCAGTGGCGGTGCTAGAAGTAAGTTCACTATTTTTATGGCGTTGTCTTGCAGTGAAATGACATCATTGCCGAAGCAATTGTTACAAGATCGTCGGTAAGAAGGAAAGGCGTTGGTGAGGTAGAGGTAACGGCTGCCACTATGTCAAAGGGAGACGCGAGAGGTGTTGAAAAGGTCAGTAAATGGGTTGAAATGAAATTTATACTCATAGCACAATTATTTCAGAAGGCGGTAGATGATCAGCGTACTCGTGGTTCAAAGACAGGCAGGCTACAAGCGAAAAATAAGGGAAAGTCATTGATGAAGACAGGTACCTGGAGGCGAAGACTGAAGCAAGGTACAGCGGCAAAGAAGACAGATCGCCAGGAGGATGCGTCCACACACCTCGAAGAGATGCCTGATAAGGAGTGGCAGGACGAACCTATGACCTTGGAAGACGAGCCTAATCAAACTACGGAGGGTGGGAAGGACGAGGCATTTTCATGTGCGTTCAAAAAAATAAAAACTGGCAAATGCTCATCATATATGTTGCTAGCTTTAAGTGAAGATGACAAAAAAACCATGAAAGAGCTCATAACGGAGGTGAAGAATTTAAAAACCAGATGCGATGGATATGAGACCACCATAAGGGATCTCATATGTAGGTGTAAAACATATGAGAGGGCCTTGGAAATGCACCGGCAGAAGATCGTGCAGATTCAAGATTCTCAGGGTACTTTGACTACGATGTATGGTGGCAAGAGTTATGATCTCATGTAGTGAATATATCTCATAGTCTTTAATATAAAAGCGGGACAGATTAACCAGCGTTGTGGACTGTAGATTCTGGACCGATTAAAAAGATCATCTTCAATATAGCTTGGCACCATCACTGGAGCCATTCAATGTCATCGACCGCATCTCGGGTGAAAAGCCATGGGCCCGCCGCAACACTGGGCGCATTCAAGGACATGGACTGCTCCCATTGTGACACACTGTGCCCACACCTTACCATT
>JGI12698J15209_1000028_pt1 | contig 8871 bp, 3 predicted proteins | sample TexAe_OM3H0_O3_FD_15209 | JGI IMG/M metagenome (IMG submission 15209) | reverse complement strand
CCGAATTACATTCTTGTACTTTTCTGCATATTTAGATGCGTCAGATTCCTTGATCCTTTGAACCCGTTCACGCATTTCATCTACGTGATAAGTGTGCTTCGCTAGTGCCCTAGCTCTTAGCCCTACTAAGTCTTCTGTATCTATTATCGTATCCGGCCACTCGACCAACCAAGTTGCCTCTTCCAAGTCCAGTGGTAAGACTGGATGAGCGCCACAAATCGCGAAGTATGGGGAACAACCCAGACCTCGTCTAACCGTCACTCTGTCTGCCCATAGTACTTGCGGAAGAAACCAGAACCATTTCTTTAAGTCGCCATTAGTGGCTTTAAAGATGGACTGTCTTAAGTCCCAATGGCCTCGTTCGATCACCCCATTCGCTTGTGAGTTATAAGACGATATTCTTATACCTATAATGCCATATTTCGAGTTTAACCATTTTACGGCGGCTAAGAAAGGCTTCCCATTATCGGTTACGAGCCATTTCGGACAGCCCCAACGGCATATTACTTCTTCCAGAAGGAACTTGCCGATGGTTTCAGCATTAGCACTTGCTAATCCCCTAGCTTCTATATATCGCGACAAAGCGCATCGAGCGTCCACAATGTAACCGCACCTGTTCGAGATCTCACTCATGTGCATTACATCCGTATGTATTTTCTGAAAAATACTCGGAGTAGCCGTGATCACTGGAGGGCTTTTAAACAAAGCTTGTTGCCTTTTCTGACAAACAACACAAGTCTTCACATACCACCGGGCATCCGTGTCAAGCTCTGGCCACCAAAACCTCAGCTCTATCAGAGCTATGGTTGCATAACCCCCTCGGTGCCCGAGTGCATCATGCGCAGCCCTAAGCATATACATCCTATGCTCTTTTCCTACAACCAGCCTGTGCATTGATTCTTCTCCTCTCTTATATAATTTTCCCTCTTCGCTTAAGAAGAACTGCCTGGCATACTTCATAAATCTTTTGTACACTAGGTCTTTTTCTAGTCCCTTTGGCCTGACGGAGGTATCTTTCAACCATTCTTTTACCATGCTGACCTTTTCGTCCTGTCGAATCGCCGAAGGAGATCTATGGTCTTCGGGGTAAGACTCTCGTTTTGTAGGATTATCCCGAAGCTCTGAGTTGGGTAATAAACCCTCCTCCGCCGCGAGTTGAATATATTGTGGAATAGCACGTCCTTCAGACTTGTAGGCCTTCTTGACAATATTTATCCTAGCCTGTTCTTCTTCCCTGGACCTTTCTAACTCAGTCGCGAACTCGTCCACTGATCTAGGTCCATTACCTATAGACTGCAAGTATCCCCCTCTTTCATCAATCGCATCTTTGAACTCGTCAAAGTCCAAAGGTTGCTTGATTGAGTGATCCCAGTCTGGATGATCTTCCGGAGGTTCACAATCCTCGAAGTCATTCTCATCAGGGGGCCACACTTCGTCCCCAGGTTGTGGTTCTCGTCGCGAGAGACCATCTGGTGCGAAGGTAGCGCCCTTTACATGTTTAAGTCTAAACTTGAACATTAAAATCTGTTCTATCCATCTATTTATGGTGGCGTTAGGCCCCATCCCCGGATTACTCAGCATCCCTTTGATGTACAATGCGTCTGTTTCTACTACTAAGCGTCGGCACCCCAACAGCCAATATTGCATAGCTGTAAGCGCCCGCTTTATCCCGTATAACTCCCTTTTAGGTTGAGAGAACCGAGCTTCCCGCTCATTCATAGGAAGCGAAGCAAACTTCGCGTAATGCTTCTTCTTAGGATCTATCAAGTCTATCTGATAAATTATAATCCCTATGGCCATCCAAGACGTGTCCACAGCTAGTACTATGTCTGTTGGCCAATCCTTGTTTAATGGCCTAAGGCACGGCGCATTCTTTAATGCTTCCTTTAATTTTTCCATGGATAATTCTTGTCGCGATCCCCATTCAAATATTACACCTTTGCAGGTGAGCTTCTGAATTGGCCTCGCGAGGTCCGAAAACCCTTTTATAAACATCCGCATCACTCCTATGGTTCCTAAGAAGGCGCGTACCCCAGATACATCTTTCGGAGCTCCCCATCTTAAAATCACTCCTACTCTGTCCGTGTCCGGTCTCCTGCCTTCATACGAACATAAATGCCCAACTACATGGAATTCGTCCGCACAAATAATCGATTTGACTCCTGATAGTGTCCCATGGCAATATTTAATTCGCTGCACCACACGGTTGGTGTTCTCAAAGTGCTCCCAAACAAATCTTCGGATGCCCGGGTTCTCTTTTATCGTTTCGTATGTTCCATCCTTAGACTGATATCGCGTATCAGGTCCTCTAACTGGCACATCATCTATATATGGTATAGTTATGTGTGGTATTTCGTCTCGCAAAATAAACGTCACATCGTCGTGAAATATTGGGACTGAGTTTGTCCAGCCCATTGGTAATTTAACCAAACGCAGAGCTCCGAAAGGCGTCTGGAACGTAGTAAAGTCCCTAGATCCTTCTGCGAGGTCTCTAGCATCATACCCTGAATATAAGTCCAAGCAGCCCCCACAGGCCCTGCCTGCGAAATGGTCCGCTAATTCATCTGTCGCCGGTGGTAATCCTGAATGCGCTATAGTGACCGCATTCAATGGTTCCAGTGCATGCACTAGTCTAATGCTCTTTCCATCTTTCTTTACTACTCCGAAGAACTTCCCTCGATACGAAGAGTTGGACTGTTCATAAACTCCCGCGTCTATTTTCTTCTTGATGATCTTACAGAATTCTTCCAACTGTCCTCTTGGAATGGGTATTCCCTTTTCTACCCATGGCTCGTGCTCAACTACTGGAATTTCCACAGGTGGGAAGAAGTCATGTCTAAAACTCCCCCGTTCCTCATCATTCCAGGCGAAAGCCCTCTCTTGTTTTACCATGAAGTCGTGTAATAATTTACGTTCTTCAGGCCACAAGAATCCTTCAGGATGTAAAGCATCCAACATAACTTTTCGTTCTTCCGTATAGCGCCGTGTCGGCACATAATCTTTAGGATTCGGGTCTAACCTTGGCATGTCCTTCAATGGATCGCCTATAATCTGCCGTTTGATCCTATACTTCTCAGGCAGCTCCGTATAAACAGGCCTAACCTTTAAACCCACTGGTTTATATTTCTTCGTCGCGAGAACCGATATTGACTCAACGTCTCCTGTTTCTTCCGGTCGGACTATTGGCTCATCTTCTGTCCTATTGTCCGTGATGAAATCAATGGACTGACAACAGTTACACCGAATATCCTGCTTAAGGACGTGGGCTGTCTTTATATCCCATTGCTCGGCTTGTCCCCCGTACATATTCCTATAGCTGACTTCCTCTTCATCCTCATCGTTACTCCAAGTATAGACGTCAACTTTTTCTGGATTTGCCCGCGGCTTTCCTATACCATGAAACTCATTGAATAGCTGGCTCGCTGCCTTGTCCTCTCGCATTTCCTTCGAAGAGGAAGCACTAATATACGCTTCCCTAACCTCTGTTGGCGTAAACTCTTTAGCCCTTGGCTTGAGATAATTCTGAATCTCTGGTTCGCCTTGTTTATTAAATCCTATCAATACGGCCAACTCTTCTCCTTCATGCATAGGCATTAACTCATCGAAGAGCGGCGAAAACCCCCGTTGGCGTAAGCCGTAGATTTAGCATTATTATCCTGTTCCATACTTGGATCAGGTTTATTATCCTCCTCTATTTTTCGTCTTACAGTCCCACGGTTGAACGTGGGGATTGCGCATTTCTTACCCGAATTTGGGTCTGTTATCGTAACTATCTGGCTCCCATCTGGTGAATTCTCTATCTGGCTCTTTGTTAAAAGGTCAAATGGCCTGCCCAGTAAAACTTTATACGCAGGATTCCTTATTATATGAACCTGTAAGTACACAGTCAGGGCCCCCCATCTGAACTGTACGTTCCGGGCCATCCCTACTGACTCTTCCATGGATTTGTTGGCACTTTCCATGAAAATTCGTAAGTTCGGATCCCATACTAACCCTAGCTGCCTAGCGGAGTCTAAAGACATCGAGACTATCTGCGAGCCTGAGTCCAAAACACTTTCCACAGAACCGCTGCTGTTTATTACTGGATAGACTACCTGTAGTGGCGCTGATTCCCTAGCCACATATACCTGTTTAGGCTGCTCCCCTGCTGGTAGGTTCTCCAAATATTGTAAATATGGATCCTGCGCAACCAACGACCCTACTGGTACGTCGTCCATTATTTTAGTCGTTACAAATACTCCGACCCGAGGTAATTCTTCCATATCTATTGCATCATATCCCAGAGGTAAGTCCAAAACTTCCTCTGTTGGTAACGGATTTTCTTCCACTTGCATAGTCGCGACTTCAGGCAATTTTATTGGTACTTTAGGTGTTACCGGTTGCCTGACTTTCGTAAGCTGCAGCCGTTCACCCTCCCTAAGCTCCCTAGATAAACCAAACAAGTCGCCGAGTTTAACCATAACTTCGGTATTGTGTATCTGGTCTATTACTTCTTCAGTGATTCCCTCACGTTGAATGGGTGCGCGAACTCTGTACGCCTTGTCCTCAACGTTATTACCCTTGTTAGACTGAATATTCTCACGATTGAATATTGGAGGAGTTCGAGTCTCCGCATTCAATGGTCTAACAACTTTATACGGGGCCTCAGTTCTAGGATTGCGATCCTTTCCTGTTGGTCCTTCGTCTTCCCTTGTCCTCTTTTCGTGCGCTGGAAAAACATCTCTTTCTTCGTCTTCTTCAAACGTAACCTTCTTCTTTGCGCGCCAGTTGGCGCTGCTGTCCGCAATTCGTCCTATATTACTCTCAGAAGGCTTGGACGGCTGTAGCCTTGCTTTTGCCTCCATCCTCGAGTTACCTAAAAACCCTGTCCTCCTTGTTGGGCGGTATCTTTACCTCCGCGGGTTACCAGGTATTGTTCCGCATCCCCCGTATTAACATTTAATAAGTGCATTAAAGCCCTCGCGACACTCGCATTAATTGCTTGTTCGTCTGGAACAGCATTAGACGGCTGCGCCTGTGCCATATAGGTGGGCTGAACTACCGGCTGTGTCATATAACCTTGCTGAGGCGGCATCGAGGCCAAATACGAAGGCTGAGCTACCGATACTCGGTTATGCATATTATTCCCAACCATGTGGTTCAACTTGACACGTAAGGTCCTCATTTCGTCCCAGACCGCGTCCATCTCTTTATCCTCGTTTATTTCTCCGTTATAGAATACATCTGCCGTTGCATGCCAATTTTGACTTACTGGCTTTTTAGCATAATACTCTTCTATGCGCATTGCCGTAGGCCCTCTTCCACGCGGAAGCGTATTGCCGTCTCCGAGCTTCTGTACCCCATCCTCTATAACTAGCCACCCTTTATTTATGTGGCCAATCTTAACTGGACATTCTCGTGAGAAGTGATCCTGCCCATCGCAATAAAAACAGTTAGCCGATCTGCCACCGTTGTCTCTCCCGTATGGCCGGTCCTGTCCAAAACGATTAGGCATCTCCCTAGGTTGGTTATATTCCCTATGAGGAGGCGGGTCTCGCTGCTGCATCTCTCTATGCGGAGGAGGATCTTTTAAATGTGTCTGGAACGCTTTCATAAGTTCCAACTGCGACGCCTTAACCTCTTTCTGAACAACCATAATTGAATCCCTAATACCCGCGACTTCCTCGCTAAGACCGTCGAGTCTTTCGTCGCGACGTTCTATTTTTACGGTAGGGAATAATGACGATCTCTTTTTATCATCGTACCCATCCCAGGTAGTACCAGTTACGCCAGTAGTGGCTAGTTGTTCCGCCATATCGATTAAATCCTTGAGGAGTATAGGGTCCTCCTTACGGTGGTCTACCGTGTTTACGCCAGCAACTGGTGGTTGAACACCAGCAGCCTTATTTATATCCGCTTTTAGAAGGTTGCGTGCTGAAATAGAGCTACGAAGGATATTCGCGAAGGAAGTGTCCAGCGTATCTAAATATTTAACACACGCCTCCTTGTTAAGCAGGATCGCAGGTTGCTTTGACAGCTTCTTGAAAAGAGCATTGAACTCCATACCAAATCGTTTCAATCTCCCTTCATCCTGCAGGCGGATTCCTTGGTGATTCTTGCAGAGTTTCTCTAGGTCTGCAATCGTCCCTTCTCGTTCCTGTTTCAATTCTGGATAATTTTTGTACACTTCTTTCAAGAAGTTTTCATAAGAAAGGGTTGCATAATCATCAATATTTCGCCATAACGTGCGCTTTTTGACTGGCAAATAACTAGTCAAAAGCTGCTTCTTTTCCGTATCATCATTAATGTCCGCTAGCGCAATGATCTCCCCAACCTGATCAATAAAATCAAGAAGATCATCCGCACTCTCGGTTGTGAACTTTGGTGCATTGGTTTCCCAAGCTCTAGGTATTTTAAAACTTGCGACTTTATTAGTCGTGACCGACATATTTATCTGGTCTGTTAAAGGAAGTGTGGTTTGAATCGGATTGTGACTGCTAGATGCACTAGCTGTCGGTGTGATTTGGGGAATAAAAGCCTGAGCTTCTATTGTTGGTTGAGTTAGACCCGAAGTTGCCCTCGAGCTTACCCTTGTTGGTCTAGATGTAGATGCTTTCGCACTACGAATTTGATATGCCTCTGAACGAGCTGTAGTGGAGCTTTTCGCTTCAGTACGGCCCTGTTCGGTAACAGTATCTTTTAATTTCCGTTTCTTAGACGGAGTATCAGGTAAGGAAGCAGCTTTTCCTTTCGTAGTCCTGGCACTCCTCCTTAGTCCCGGAGATTCTTCCTCTGAAGCTGGTAAACTTTCAGAAGCAATATTTGAACTGTCTGCTTGCGCAGAACTTGGCAGAGTAATATATTATCTGTCTCGCGACGGATAAAATATGTCTTGTCTAGTTGATTCTAAAGAATCTAGTCTGTATGAACCCCCTCGCGGTGGGCTCCAGATGAAACGCTCGGTTCGCGTTCACCGTGTGACTCGAGCGAAATGAGCGATGAAGCTCAAACAAATACTCTAAACCACACTAAATAAACACTACACTCGACGTGCGTGCAAGTTCGGGGGTTGGGACACAGTATATGTCCTTATCGCACACAGACAGCGACTCTACGGCGGTCAAGAGCGTCACTCGAGACTGCCGGATGATAGACAAGTAGTGGGTTGGTTGGTTGGATAGGTAGACTGGGTTTGAGTTGTTGCTCTAACCCGGTAGGATTGCTGTAGTAGAAGCTCTTGAATAACACGTCCTCAGAGACTAGGTCTCCCAAATTACGTCCACAGAGATATTGCTATCTCCCAAGTTTCGTCCTCAGAGACACGAGTCTCCCAAATGAACCAATAAACAAAACTGATGTATAGCGTGCGTAATTGTGTGGTGTGTGATATATACCCAAACCAATGGTCCTAAGGGCACAGAGACGTAACGTATAGTGTAATCTCTGCGCTCCTAGAGTTATGGCGGGGGCGCCTCCGCTACCGTACTCTAATTACAGGCCTCCTTTTATACCGTCCTCCGAATATAATATTTAATATTCCGTCCTCACGATTTCTCCCTTTATTTCCCGTTCCTATTCCTTCTAGTTCCTTCCACCGTTCGTGACTTGCGCGTTGGAGCGTGATGGTTGAAATCCGTAACTGGCTTCTTTGTGACTTCGTACTCGTATGTATAGGATCTATTAATAAAATGTTTAGTCACTGCCCAGAGCGGTGCACCCTACCATATTTCGTTGTGTTCACGACCGTTATCCATAACACCTATTCTATTGGTTCGCATGATTCCTGTCACTCTCAATCCTGGGCACCATCCAGCCGTAACGTGTTGTGTTACCGGTTAGTAAGTCCCCGTCGTGACCAATATATTTATATGTGACCTTCTATTTCGGGTAACTCAATTATGCTGTGCTCGTGCGTGCCGTTAGTCACATCGTGACCTATACTTGACTAATGCATAGCTCGGTCTGCCGCGCTGCCGGCCCCTCCTCGTAATTCATCGTTACAGTTCTGGAGCTAGCACAACCCATGTATGCCCTTTTATTGATATTTCGTAATATCCGCGACCTCGCGACATCCAATATAACCATTATCCTTGTTTACACAACAAGCGAGACACCTGTGCCGAGACGGCATACATTATTGACCTCGTGACTCTTCTATAACTCTCTTTGGAACGTCTAAGGATATTATACTTCTTTGCCCTTTTGTAGTGGACAGCACAGCGCCACGGGGTTTAATTATATTCTGTGTTTGTTCGTTTGAACGGGTAACCGCCGCGCCATACCGCGAGTCATGTGACCGCAACTCGGAACAGGACGCCGCGCATATCAATGCGTAGCACCGAGCCCCGAGCCGTGATCCGCTCGTTGGTGCTCTTATGTCCAACCGGCTACTCCGGGCCTCAGTACCGGTTCTAGTAGATAGCTCGCGAATATTTTAATAGCGGACACAGGCGCGCAAGGTCTGTTGAGTAGTTTATTATTTTATGGTAATTGCACGCTCTTCGCCAGATATTCGGCTTAACCATACCAGAGCAGTGCGCGCGCCAACGCGCCCCACCGAAGCATAATGGCCAATCCAGCTAGTGTCCCGCTAATCAGGCCAGCCATACCGGATAAACATGTGTGAAACAACATCTTTATAAAGTTTTTAAATGGTGGTCTTATTCCAGCCCTATCATCTCCCTTTTTCATAAATGTTGACTGTCCCCAGTCAACGCTGTTTTAGAGTTCATCCAAATTTGTCACGGAGTTATCAGTTTCGCCAATTCGTACTGCCACTGATCGACACCTGCTCGCTTCTGCTTCCGTGATCGCTTAACCGTCGATCCTCTTATTTTGGTTACTTAGGGAGCACGTCGCGAGTCGCCCAGGACTTTTACCCCTTTATCTTTT
>JGI12698J15209_1000023_pt1 | contig 9469 bp, 7 predicted proteins | sample TexAe_OM3H0_O3_FD_15209 | JGI IMG/M metagenome (IMG submission 15209) | reverse complement strand
AGAGTGTGAGAAAATAAAAAATATTAATTTCATAACCTAATAGTCCTCATTATAATATTTCTAAGGTATATAGCTAAAAAATCCATTTTCTATAACTTAATATATAATAATAGTAACACTTTTTCGTCTGTCGTCTGGATTTTAGCGCAGCGCTAAACCTATTATAAAAAAGCTATAGTATTTTTTTAACTTTAACCAAATAAGGTTTATTGAATACTATTTTTTTACTCTATCATTACCTTAAACAATACAATGGTAATGTCCTAGACGCTAGTTAAAAATAATATAGCCTTTATAGATAAGTTATAATACTTCAATAAAATCAAATAAAAGACTTTCTTTCATCCTACAAGCTAATAACAAAAGTATGTATAAATTTTTGTTGCTAGCTAATGCTACACAAGCACTAATATCAGTGTTAGCCTATGAAAAAATAAATTTTTTTTTTCTTGCTTGTGGAGATGAATCCAAGAAAACTTTTATATAAAGGTAAATATTCTTTCTACTTTATTTTTAATATTTTCATAATATTACCCAACTATTCAAAGAAAAAAAAGATAATTTATATTCTAATAATTTAATATATAAGGGCATGTCCCATAATATTTCAGATATTCCTATGAATCTAAATATAACAGTATTAAATAAACATTATCCTGCTGCAACAAAAGAATGATATAATAGTATTTATTCTTATAATAAAAACTCTAGTTTTATATTCTTTCCTACATATAACTCATCAATTTATGATACATTTAATTCATACTTAAACATGAAACCTAAATCAATAAAAGAAACATGAAATAGATTATCTTCAATAAATACCTTTATAGGTAGACCAGAAATGAAACATGATGTTAATAAAATTACTTTTACAATTTATAATTATAATAGACAAAAAACATATTATATTAATAAATTAAAAAGATTTATTAATATTTATAAAAGAAAATGAAATTCAGATAATAATTTTATGCCCTTAATACAAAGCGAAGACTCCATTGGCGAGTTACAGAGTTTTATTCCTAAAATGCCAAGGCCTCTCAAATACACACACAAAAATGATGTTGAGCTCGCTACGCTGACTCCCTCTCTAGTTATTGATAATATGTTATATAATAACATAAAAAATAACCCTATATCTATTTTTTTTATTTATTTTAATAACTATTTTAGTTCTAAATATGAACAAGATCTTAAAGAAAACATAGAAAAGTATAATTTAGGGAAGGGATATACCTTACAACATTCTTATACTTCGTCAGAGAGATCTGAACCAGTGTTTGAAATAAAAGAATCTTTTTTTTCTAATGTTAAAACCTTAAAGAAAGAATTATCTTATAAATATTCTAGTTCTATGATATACTTGGATTTATACAAATATAATAATAACAATTTATTGTCTTTAAAAAATATAATAAAAAAGATTTATAATAAGAAAGTAAAAATGAATATAGTTAGTCTAAAACATATATATTTAGATAGTAATATATTTGCAGAGGCTATAACTAGAAAATTAAAAGATAGACAAAAAAGGATTTTACATGTATTAAAAATGTCTTTAAGTTTAGCCAAAAAACCACAATTTAAAATGCATTTTTATAAAAATAAGATTGAAACAAGTCCATATTCAATACTCTTAGATCAAAATTTAAACCATAATATAGACTGCTTACATAATATAAATAATAAATATCTGATTTTAAAACCATATAATTATAAATCACGTTTATTATTATATCATATAAGACACAAAATAATAAATGGTATAAGATTACAAGGTACAGGTAGATTAACAAGACGTTTAACTGCTTCAAGATCTATATCTAAAGTTAAATATATGGGTAGCTTAAAAAATACATACTCTTCATATGAAAATCTTTTCACAGTTATGCTAAGAGGTTTTATGAAATCTAACGTACAATATATTAATATTAATAATAACAATCGTAATGGAGCTTTTGGTGTAAAAGTTTCAATTAGTAGTTATTAAATTTCATCCTGATCCTCTACTAAAAAAAAAGCATCAGGATGAAATTTAATTAGTAGTATAGGATCTATTATATCTGTAATAGCTACATGACTATTTAACGCAAGACTGTGCCAGCACTAAATATTATTAAATAGAGTATATAATGGATTGCGCTAAAATGAGCTTTAAGTATTAGCTTTAACTAAACGTGATGTTAAATAAAAAAAAATTACTTATTGATTCAACTTTCATAGAGTATTTGAGAAGTCTTGTTTAATTTTTAACACGCACACTCTGTTATATAACAACAGAAAAATATATTTTTGTTGCTAGCGTAGCAAACACTAATATCAGCGTTAGCAAAAAATCATATTTCTAATAGCCATTCTTTATTATTTTAGTACTATATAATTATTAATCATTATATAAACAATGAATAGCCTATATTTTTAAATTATATATATTGATATAATTATAATTTAAGAATATCCTAACATAAAATTCAAGTGCAAGAAAGGCTATACTTATTTTAGGATATGTATTCATTTTAATTCATATGATTTATATATCAACCATTATATCTATATTAGAAGTATTGTTAGTTACTGTACCTGCTTTATTAACAGTAGCATATGTAACAGTAGCTGAGAGAAAAACAATGGCTAGTATGCAAAGAAGACTAGGACCTAATATAATAGGTTATTATGGTCTTTTACAAGCATTTGCTGATGCTCTTAAACTTCTATTAAAAGAATATGTTTCCCCTACACAGGCTAATTTCATCTTATTTTTTCTTGGTCCTATAATAACTTTAGTATTTTCTTTATTAGGTTATGGTGTTATACCTTATGCTCCTGGTTTATCTATATCAGATTTTAATTTAGGTATACTTTATCTTTTAGCTGTATCTTCATTAGCTACTTATGGTATATTATTAGCAGGTTGATCTGCCAATTCTAAATATGCTTTTTTAGGTTCTCTTAGAAGTACAGCTCAATTAATAAGTTATGAACTAATTTTAAGTTCAGCCATTTTATTAGTAATATTTTTAACAGGTAGTTTAAATTTAACTGTTAATATAGAAGCTCAAAAAGCTGTTTGGTTTATAGTTCCTTTATTTCCTATTTTTCTTATCTTTTTTATAGGTTCTGTAGCAGAAACAAACAGAGCACCATTTGATTTAGCAGAAGCTGAATCAGAATTAGTAAGTGGTTTTATGACTGAACATGCTGCAGTTATATTTGTATTCTTTTTTTTAGCTGAATATGCTAGTATAGTATTAATTTGTATATTAACTAGTATTTTATTTCTTGGAGGTTATTTATTAAATATCATGCCTATGCTATACATATTCTTTTTATTTGATATACTTACAGTTCATTTTATAAATATTTTAGATTTTTGTTATAATTTTATATCTGATTTATTATTTAATGAAACACCAGTATCATCTTATAATGGGCAGAACATGTTTTCAATATCAATGAATCAATATTTTAATGGTGATTATATAGAATCTTATATTAATGAAAAAGAAATTATTTGATTTAATCCTATATTTGAAGGAATTCTTTGTGGTATTATATTAGGTATTAAATCATGTATTATGATCTTTGTTTTTATTTGAGTTAGAGCTAGTTTTCCTAGAATTCGTTTTGATCAATTAATGTCATTTTGTTGAACCATATTATTACCTATTGTTATTGCCTTTATTATACTGGTTCCTTGTTTATTATATAGCTTCGAAATATTACCAAGTAATATCTTATTATTATAGATTAAAATTTTAGGCCCCACAAATATCTGCGTGTTTAGGCTGTTATTTGTGCCCTGAGGCTACGCAACAAAAAATATATATTTTTAAAGGGACTCCTCGTGAGTGTTTAGACTATCCAACAAAATATATATTTCTATAAAGAGAAATATATATTTTGTCACTTCTCACCTAGTAAATAAGGAAATATGGAAATAAGGAAATAAATTAGGAAATAAGAGTGTTGTGTGGTACAAATAGATATTTAAGGGCTGGATCCTTATCCTTAAAAAAAACAAAGATTTTAGTTTAAGAGAAAAACATAGCTTTTAAGAACCATAATCCTTTAAAGTTAAGATTTGAGTGCAATCCTCAAAAATCTTATTATGTTATTTTTAACTATTAATTTATTATTATTATCTAATGCCGTTACCTATAGACGTGATAAATCAATTTTATATTCTAGAATTAGTATTTTAGGATTATTTTATTCTAGTTTATTATTATATTTTAATATGGATCTGACTTTTATCCAAAAAAGTATAAGCTTATTTGGTGGTTTATTATATTGTAAGAGTTATACACTATTTTTTACTCTTTTTATTTTTTTTTTATCAAGTATAATTTTAAGTTTAACTTCTTTTTATCCTAGAAAAATTTGAATGAAAGATTCTTCATCTTTATATAATATAATTAAACGTACAACAACTGAAATATATTATTATAATACTAAAATTATTAATAAAATGGGAGAACAATTTAGAATAATAGAATATTCTTTAATTTTATTATTTATTATTACAGGAGCAGTTTTTTTACTTTCTAGTTGTGATCTTGTTTCTATATTTCTTTCTATAGAATTACAAAGTTATGGATTATATTTATTATCTGCTATATATAGAAATTCCGAGCTTTCTACTAATGCAGGTCTTACCTACTTTTTATTAGGAGGTCTTTCTTCTTGTATTATTTTATTAGGTCAAAGTTTATTATATATCAATTCAGGAAATACTAGTTTAGATGTTATATATATTATTAATAGTATTTTTATAAATGATATATATGAAATATATGGTAATGATGCAAGTCTAAATCTAACAAATATACCTGGTGTATATCAATATTATATACAATTATCATTAGTTATCCTTTCAACAGGTTTTTTATTTAAAGTGTCTTCTGCACCATTTCACTTCTGAAGTCCTGATGTTTATGATGCTATACCTACTATAGTAACAACATTTGTAGCAATTATAGCTAAAATTTCTATATTTATCTTTTTTTTAGAGTTAGTTTATTATGCCAGTATAACTTCATTAAACTTTTCATGAAAAAATAATTTATTAATTAGTTCATTATTATCACTTATAATAGGGTCAGTATTAGGTCTTACTCAATTTAGAATAAAAAGACTATATGCTTATAGTACTATAAGTCATATAGGTTTTATATTATTGGCATTAAGTATAAATAGTATTGAATCTATACAAGCTTTCTTTTTTTATATTCTTCAATATTCTATTTCTAACCTAAATGCATTTATTATATTAATTACCATTGGTTATTCCTTTATATATTTATATAAAGACAAACAAACGCTAGAGCAAGGATCTGTAAAAGATAAGGATAACATTACTATATATGAACAGACAAACAATAATGAAAACTTAAAAGATACTAACTTATCTCCTATACAACTTATTAGTCAATTAAAAGGATATTTTAAAATAAATCCTCTTTTAGCTATAAGTTTAGCTATAACTTTATACTCATTTATAGGAGTTCCTCCATTAATAGGATTTTTTGCTAAACAGATGATTCTGAGTGCTGCAATAGATAATGGGTATATATTTATGTCTTTAATAGCTATTTTAACTAGTGTTATAAGTGCTGTATATTATTTAGTAATAATAAGATATATGTTTTTTGAAAAAAATGAGTATAAAATAAATAATAAATTAATAAATTTAGATTTATTAATAAATACTTCACAAAATTCTGATTCTATTTCTAAAATAAAAGATGATAATAAAATAAGAAAAGGCTGAGGTAGCTCTACATTTAATTATAATAATATAATATTATCAAGTTCATTAACTTCAAATATTTCTATTTTTACATTAATAATTCTATTGTTTATATTTATACCAAACGAGATAATTAGTATAAGTAATATTATGTCTATAATTATATTTTATAATTAAATGAGTAGTCTTACTTTTTTCTTAATATTTATTCCCATTTTAGCCTTTATTTTATTGAATGTTAATTTAATTTTTGCTCCTCATAATCCATATGGAGAAAAAAAAACAGCGTTTGAATGTGGATTTCATTCCTTTCTGGGTCAAAACCGTACACAATTTAGTATTTCCTTTTTTATATTTGCTTTATTATTCTTATTATTTGATTTAGAAATATTATTAATTTATCCTTATTCAGTTAGTAGTTATATAAATGATATTTATGGTTTAATTATAATGTTAATATTTTTTGTATTATTAACTTTAGGTTTTGTTTTTGAATTAGGAAAAAATGCTTTAACTATTACTTCTAAACAAAATAGATAATGTAAAGCTTAGGGTATACTATAGGTTATATCCCCGGCCTCAGCTGGGGCCCTAGCCTGCCACACACACACCTCAGGCTTAATAAAAGGGGTGGCCTTTGCCCCCGCAACAAAGTGTTAGGTGAGGCTACGCAACAAAAAAATATATATTTTTCTTATTCCTTCACACAACTTATTTCCTTATTTCCTAGGTGAGAAGTGAGAAAAATATATATTTTTTGTGTGTGTTAGTGGCTCAAATCCACGCTAGAAATTTTCAATTTTCAATTTTCAATTTTCAATTTTCCATACTCTCACTATAGTGCTAGGTGTGGTGCCCCTCACCTAGCACTATAGTGTGTGAGCGTTAGATTTAATTTATGTGTTGTAGACTAATCGGTAAGTCGTAAGTTTTTGTTATTTACTATGGGTGTTCAAATCACTCCGACATAATAAATTAACATAAAAACAATTTAAACGCAAAGCAAATCACACAGTTTTTCCTATTATATCCTCATATCTTAGAATCGATTACTAAGATAATAATAGTTTAAGGTAATTAATAAAAATAATATAAAATAAATTTATTATATATATTGTTTATTTTTATATTATATATCATTACCCTGAGGTGCGCATAATCGTTATAATTATTATGAGAAATAGCACTAAATCTAGATTTTATTATATTCGTCCTAGAGTATATATTTATAATACTCGTAGATACAATAGTTCATTCGTTACAAATTTGGGTATAAAAAATAGAAGTCCTAATATAAATTTACAGGAATCTCTTCCAAAAAATGGAAGTCCTGATATAAATTCACAAGAATCTCTTGCAAAAAGTATAGAGATGACTAATACGTCCCCACTAAATTTGAGCGCTAGCGCTAAACCACCTTTTCAGAAACCTGTTGAAGAATATTTACCTAAAGATTGATTTAAATCACAGGAAGAAAAGGATATTACATTAGATTTAATTCAAAAAGAAAAAGATAAAATGACTACTAATATTATACAAAAAACAGAAAATGCTTGTCAAGTAATGGAAGATACCTTAAAAAAAGTGCATTTTAAACTAACAGAAATAGAGCAAGATAGTGTTAATGTTATTACACCTCAAGATAAAATTATAGAAAAAGCAGAGGCATATAGTTCACATGGCTATAATAATGATTCTCTTAATTTAGTAGAATTCCTTACATCTACCCTTTCTATTAATAAACAAATTGTTTCTTTATTAATAACTTTTATTATAGTAACCTGTGGTTACTTTATTATTAAATGGGTAAAGGCAAGAGCCAAGACTCAAGTGCAAAGTGTTAAAAATGTTAATTCTAAAGTCCCTATTAGGAGATTAGCCGATACTGCTACTCCAGGTGTTTCTAACCGAATTGAAAAGGTAAATATGGTATTAGAGGTTTTAATGAAATTGTTACAAGATTTATATAAAACTAGAAAAAATGAAGGGGTCCGACCCGATATGCCAATAAGAGCTACTGAATTAGGTTTAAAAAGAGCTATAACTCAACATACAGGTATGCAAAAAGTAATGGTTGAATTATTAACAGCTTATATTCATCTTTGCTCTGATAATGTTATTAGAAAAATATTAAATGGGAATAATGACTGGTCTGGTTTATTAATTGACAATACATTTTTAAGGATTTTTCTAAACATAAAAAATAATACCGTACAAGTAGATATGTTATCTGGAGTACGTATTGCTACTATATTAGTTGAAATATCTAATGAATATAGATTACGTTATAGTAGGGACCCCAGTATAGATCTTTATGCAAATGAAATAGGTATATATTTAGGAGGAGAAAATCATGAGTTGCAAGAACAGTTGTTCAATTATATAATTACTAATATAAATGATTGTCCAACTGAAATTAAATATTTAATATCACCTAATAATAAAAACCTGAGATGATCTGAGTTAAGCATAAATACTGCTCTAATTTCTTTTTTAAGAAAATAATATAAACGCCAGGCCTGGCGTTTGCCTCTAATAACAAAAAAAATATATTTTTTTAGGCTACGCAAAGATCTATAAGGCAGGCAATCCACATAAATTTTTCCTTATTTAAGCTTAAGCTCAAAAAATATATAATTTTTAGAATAATAGTGCTTTGTTTTTTGTGTTAGGAATCAATCAGTGTTGTATACATTACATATTCTAATATATTGCATATTATAGATTTCTGTTTTATTAAAGGTATATTATCATCATAATATCTTCTTAAAAATATATCCATAGACAAACTAGAAATTGTTAATGATGTTGTCATATGTGTACGATATTTTATATAAATACTATTCTTAAATTTATCTAATACATCAAATAAACTAAGTAAATCCTTCTCCAAATATCTTATACTCTCACCTTCAACAGACCAATCTGTTAAAGGTATTGAATTATAAAATTCTACAATTGAATTATATTTATCTTTCTCTTCCTCTTCTTTATCAACATGTTGATCAATCTCTATTTAAACCCTTATACTTAAGATTAGTTAAATAATAATCTAATTTTGGTTTATCACCATTATAAAAAATTGTGTTTTCTTTTACAAATTCATATGGAAATAAAGATTTTTTAACCTTAGTATCAAACGTTTTACACAATTTATCTAAGCTAGAATTTAATAAATTAAGAGAATCAACAATTCTAATATTAAATGTCTTAGTCTTAACTTTCTTAAATATCTTTAAACCTATAATACCATCATTTCTGAAATTTAATTTAAAATCATAAATTTCTGGATGTAGTGTTCTAGCTTTTACTAATACTCTAAATATAAAGTATACATCATACCTCTCCAAATTATGTATATAAAATGTATAACCATTATACTTATCTATTAACATAGCATCCAAACACCTTAGAATAAGACTATCGGAATTTAAGTCTTTATCAATATAAAAAGTATTCATTGAATCTTTAACATAAAAACCTAAAGCATATGTCTTACTTATACCACCAACCACATAAGTTTCCAAATCCATAGTACCAATACGTCAATCTGGATTCATCATTTTAGTTTGTCGTCCTTTCATACTATAAGGATAAACATTAGGAAAATCCACTATAATTTATTTATTGTATGCCAAAATTAATAGATAAAAGAAAATTATAACCAAGTGCTAAAAAAAAAAAAGGAACTATTTTTTCAGACAGGCCATAGCCAGG
>JGI12698J15209_1000022_pt1 | contig 9664 bp, 2 predicted proteins | sample TexAe_OM3H0_O3_FD_15209 | JGI IMG/M metagenome (IMG submission 15209) | reverse complement strand
GGATTCTATTATTGAACACCAAAAATTGTAGGTAAAGTATTTAGTGAGTACCTAGGAAAAATCCACTTTTGAACATTATTTATTGGGGTTAATTTAACATTCTTCCCTCAACACTTCTTAGGAATGGCCGGTATGCCAAGAAGAATTCCCGATTTCCCTGATTCATATGCAGGTTGAAATGCCGTTTCTAGTTTTGGGTCTTTAGTTTCAGTTATAGCAACCATACTTTTTGGTTATGTTATTTTTGATTTATTTAGTAATACCAATAATAGTGAAAACAATCCCTGGGCTATTCCCTCATATTTTGATAACGAAATTAAATTCGGTTCAATTGAAACTTATAAACAATTGGAGTGAACTGTTGCAAGTCCTGCCCCTGAACACTGCTTTACAAGTAAACCAAAACAAAGTTAAATTAAGCGCAACCCCTGCCCCGGAGCTGGCAGCGACTAATTTTTTTAAATATATTTTTTCTAACTATCTAAAAAAAAAACAAGCGAAGCCAAGCCAATAAAAATTACTGAAATAGTAAAATAAAGTAAAAAAACTAATATAAAAATTAATAAATCCTTAAAAATATATGCAATAAAAGACCCTTTACCTTTAAATATAAGATTTAGTAAAGAGGGGTTAATAATAATGATAGCACTGCTCTAATAATTAATAAGAAATTAACAAAGTGTCAGCATCAATCCTAACCTCTAGTCAGGAATTATATAACATATAATATAATAAATAATTTAAATAAAAAAAGTTAATAATAATAAAAGAGTATTGAATTCTTTATAATCTAAATTATCATTAAATTTATTTAATTTTTTTAGTTAACTTTTCAGTATGTTAGACGCTATCTAAAAATATACAAAATAAAAATGTTAGCAGCAGCAAAATACTTAGGTGCAGGATTAGCTTGTTCTGGATTAATCGGAGCCGGTGCCGGAATTGGACTTATCTTCGCTTCACTTATTACTTCTACAGCTAGAAACCCTCAATTAAGAGGTCAATTATTTGCATATGCTATCCTTGGTTTCGCTCTTGCAGAAGCCACTGGTTTATTCGCATTAATGATTGCTTTCTTAGTATTATATTCATAATTTATTGTGAAAATATTAAATAAAATTAACCCCCTTACCTTTACTAAATTTTTAAGTAAGTTTTTGTAAGTAGTAAACGCTGTGCTCCTGTCTTGTTTTTGGCGTTCAGAACTGGCAGGCGAGACGAAGCCGATATAAATGAAAAATAATAACAATAATTTAAATATGGTATCGCGCAACCTGCGTTTGTATTATAATTTGGTTAAAAAAAAAAAAGAGTTGCATAGGTATCAGTATATAAAAATAACAAAATCTTAAGATAGATAATACAACAACATATTAATTCAACCTTATCAGTTATTGCATAATGTAATTAAAAAGCGACATTTTTTAAGTTTAAGTATTTTATTTTTAATAAATTAAAAGAATAGAAAAAAAAAGGAAAGATAAAAGCTATTAAAGTTTACTTTAATAGCTTTAAAATTATAATAATTTTTGTGTTGCGCCTTACCTCAATTAATTAAAAAAATAAAAGCTAGATTTAAAAATTTGTGTAGTATTTATTATTATAATAAAATAAAGACTCTTTCTGATCAGAGGTATTACTAGAATAAGATTAAAAAAAATTATTTTATAATATGTAAAGGACGGATACTTAATTTTATTTGAATGCTATTTTATATTAGGTGCAGCTACGCAACAATTAAAAAAAAAGGAATAGTATTCATTGGTAAGATAAGACAATTGCTAATTGTTAGGGAAAACCTGTAGAAGTTCGATTCTTCTCTATTCCGCATAATAATTATTTTTACAAATAACACTACTTTCTTATTTTACTTTAGGGTAAAAAAACTAGCACTCTTCTCGTATACAAGTTTCTTCGGTAGTAAATCAGCAAGCAGCTGAAGGGGCTTAAAATTTATAAAATATTAAAAATTATTAAATAATGTGCTACACTTATATATTTAGGGCCCTTAGCTTAACTGGTAAAGCATCTAATTGTCGATTAGAGTAATTCCAGTTCAAATCTGGAAGGGCTCGTAAAAATAATAAAAATAAAAATTAGCTAAATTAAAATTATTATTTCGTTTTACTATTTAGCTTTCCATCCTTTATTTTTACTAAAGATATAAAAATAAAATAACATTAAAAAAATTTAATTTGCCTTTTTTTACTTAATATAAAAATTTAAGCGCTGCCCACTTCTCCCTCCTCTAAGAGAAAAAAAAAGGGTTTGCGACTAATTAAAAGTGTAGCGCTTATTTAATAACTGTTATTTTTTTCTAGATATATTTAAAAAAAAAAACTTTAAGTTTTAAAATTAAGTAATACTAGTTTTTTGGTATTCTTTTTAGCTTTATTAGATTTTATACTAAAATTTTTGGTCTTATATTAAATATATGTATTTTAGATAAGCTGTATCATTTTTTTTTAATTAAAATTCCCTATTACATCTAGTCTAGTTTGGTTTTTTAAATTAAAACAGTAATATGCCTTTCTAAAAAATAAATACTTGCTCTTGGGCGAGTAAAAAAAAATCAATCATTTAAAAATAAAAAAAAAATAAAATAAATTAAAAAAAAAATTAAAAGAGATAATAAAAATTGCAAAAAGCAAATAAAATAAAAATTTTAAATTAAATAAACAGTGTGCCCCTCCACTAAGGAGGAGGGGAGAACTGCCGATAAATAATTTAATTTTTAAATTTCAACAAGAATTTAATTTTGGTTCTGATTGAACGTTTTTCAGTAGTTTTGAGACATGCGAATCGTTATTTATAAAAAATTTAAATTTTAAAAATTTAAATAATAAAAAATAAGGTGTAAAGGTGAGTATTGTAAATTAGATACCTTATAGACTCCATAAAGAGGGGATATTATTGATTTAGTTTATTATTTATATTAATAAGCGAAAAAACATATAAAATAATTAGTTATTTATTTAAAAAGGAATTTTTCCGCTATAAGATTCGATTTATTTCGTTTAATGGTAGTTGGTGGAGTAAAAGCCTATCCAAGCCTACGATCGGAAGCCAAGTTCGAGAGAGCAGTTGGCCACATTGGGAGTGAAATGCCCCAAGTAGTGAAAACTACCAGCAGTCAAGAATTTTAGTCAATGCTCGTAAGAGTGAACTAGCTAACTGAAATTATAATTATCCGGTTATCCGGAAGATGATGTAATAACGTAAAGGGAAAATTATGATATGCCCTATTACTATTAGTGTTGTCCAAAGCTGTTAAGTGTTGTGGGAATACACTATTATGGCTGAAACTATCAAACTCCGGGGACTTCCTAAAGTTTATGATACCAAACTATAGTCGAAAGATTATAAGTGGCTGAAGTAATTACTCAGGTATGGTAACAAGTCATAAAATGAGTGAAAACGAAATGGGATATCGCGGATCTAAGTCAAAAGTTAACTATAAATTGGATAGAAAGCCAATACCAATAATCCAAAATATAAAGTTAAATTTTGTAAAAGAGCAACGAGTAGACGGTAGTTATTTAGGAAAACATAAGTTTCCTAAATTAAGGTGTACTCTAATGGGCGGCGAAAGTTGTTATCAAGTCAAAATCCCTTCTAAACAATTTAATTTTAGTAAATTATTTAGTTATTCCAGGCTATGCCACAGCAGTTCTGCGCTTATGCTAAAGAAAAATATTTTAAGTCCTTATTTTATTACAGGTTTTGTAGATGCTGAAGGTTACTTTGGTACTACAATATATAAAGATAATAAACTTAAAACAGGTTGGCGTGTAGCATCTTCTTTTTCGATAGGATTAAATAAAAAGGATTATTTATTATTAAATGAAATACAAAATTTTTTTGGAGGAATAGGTACAATAAGAAAAGATATTGAAGCTGATGCATTAAAGTATTCAGTTACTAATATAAAAGACTTAAAAAATATCATAATTCCTCATTTTATTAAATATCCGCTTTTAAGTCAAAAAGCTGCAGACTTTATTTTATTTTCACAAATAGTTGAATTACAATATAATAGTGCTCATTTAAATTTAAACGGTTTACAAGAAATTATTAATATTAAATCTTCAATGAATTTAGGACTATCTGATAATATTAAATCAGAGTTTTTTTTAATTAATCCTGTAGAAAGACCGTTAATAAAAACTACTTATATTCCTGATCCTAATTGGATATCTGGATTTGTAAGTGGTGATGGTAATTTTGATGCAGGTATTCGAGAATCTAAAAATATAATAGGTTTCCGAGTATATTTAAGATTTAGAATATCACAACATCAAAAAGATACAGAATTAATGAAATTAATAATAAGTTATTTCGAAGCAGGTAGACTAGAAATAAATTCAAACAGAAGCGTATTAAATTTTGTAATAAGTAGCTTTTCAGATTTAAGAGAAAAAATTATACCTTTCTTTAATAAATATCCTATACATGGAATTAAAAAGTTAGATTACTCCGATTGGTGTGAGATATCTAGTATAATAGAATCAGGCTCTCATCTAACAGAAGAAGGACTAAATAAAATTTGTTTAATAAAATCAGGAATGAACAAAGGAAGAAAAAACTAAAATTTAAGTTGCATGATAAATTTGATTACCATGGGTGCCAGAAGACTCGGTAAGGCCAGAAACGCAAACGTTAGTCGTAATAAACAGGCGTAAAGGGTGTGTAGGCAGCTTTTTAAAACCTTTCTATTTAGGTTAACTACTGTAATATTATATTAATTTTTGCAGATTAAAAAGAAAGGTGACTAGAAGCTAGAATCATAACGAGGTTAAACCGAATAATACTTAGTGTAGGGATTAAATCCACAGATATTAAGGGGAATACTAAAAGGTGTAAGCTTTTTTCCACTAATGATTGACGCTGAGACACGAAGGTGAGAAAAGGAAATAGGATTAGATACCCAAACTACCTCTCACAGTCAACGATGAATGGTAATTTGTTAGTTTATATAATTAGCATTGATGTTAACGCGATAACCATTCCGCCTTGCGAGTACGGTTGCAAAACTGAAACCAAAAAAATTAGTCGGCCTCGGAGCAAACGAAGTGAAGCATGTTGTTTAATACGATAATCCGCGTAAAACCTTACCAGTCCTTGTATATCCATTCTGTTTACTTAATAATACTTAATTCTTTACTTCTTTTTCTGTTTTTAGATAAGGAGAGAATAGTTAGGTTTTAGGAAGTAAGTGGTTTGTGACATTTCTATATTTTAGACCTCATTGGTTTATTATCTCCATTTGTAAGTAGGTCACTATACTTATAGAAATGCGTTTACAGGTGTTGCATGGCTGTCGTCAGCCCGTATCGTGAGAAGTTAGGTTAACTCCACAAACGGGCGAAATCCCTGTTGTTAATTTAAACTTAACAACTTATGTTAATTAAATATTTTCATTTGGGGCTAAGACAAGTCGTTATGGTCCTCATGGACTGGGCTATAAACGTGCCACAAGAACTTTTACAAAGTGATGCAAAGACCTAACCCTTTACTATTTTGTTTAATAATTTTATAATTATTATTCTATATTTTTTTTTCAGTTTTACTCTTAGAGATAAAGCTTAGAAAAAATGTGGCAGTAGTTTAAAAATGTTTAACTATAATTAATAAAATTTATTATTGATATAGTTAAAATCTGGGTGAATTAGGAAATAGCAAATCATTAAAGAAAGTTAAATTATTAAATAAATCGACGGATTGTTGCCTGCAACTCGGCAACATGAAGAAGGAATTTCGAGTAATCATTGATCACTAGCGCAATGGTGAAGTCTGTATTCGTGGTGAACTAACTGTCTGTCGCTGGGGCGAAATTTAATTTGGGGGAAATAAGGGCGAGGTTTTTACTTTAATTGAAAAAAAAGCAAAATTATTAGGCTATTAATGCAAATTAGTACTAATTTTACTTGTTTTAATTACAAACTGTTTACATTTCATCCCTCCGTAAGGTCTGGGAAGATATATGCAAAGTTTGTTTAAGACAGTCTTTTTTTAGAATAAATTTTCTAAATAAAAGTGCGTGTTTAAGTATTATAAATTAATACAAAATTTAGTGTTAAAGATTTATATTTTTACATTTAAATTTAAAACAGTTTTAGTTAAGAAAGATTAGTTTTAGTTAACCCATTTAAGTAACATCTCAAAAGTCATAGCAAGGTAACTGTACTGGAAAGTGCAGTTGGAGAATAAAAACAAATTAACCCCCTTTTTATAATTACTGTAGCAATATTAATAGACTGCTGTAGATACAGAAAAATTTAACAAAAAATTTAGCTTACCTGAACTTAGCTAGTAAAGTATAATATACAATCATACCCTGCTCTCCCTATGGGGAGAGCAGGGTAGTGTATTAAGGCTAGCATTACTATATATTTAAACTGTTTTTAAAAAGTAAAAGCCTGCTTACACAAATTAGTATACCTTCTTAGTCCTAAATCTAATTAGCTGGAAAAGTAAAAAAAAAGTATAATATTTAATTGCTAGCTTAATTTAAAGCTAGTGTAATACACTTTTCTAGTTTATTTTAATTGGTATTGCCTAATAATATATAATTAAAAAGCTAAAATCTATTATATGTAAATTTGGGGTCTACTGCCTAAAATTTAGTATATTTTTTTTTTTACGGAGCTCCGCCTTATTTATATATAAAATAAATAGGATAATATTATTGGTACCGCAGCCCTTCCCTCCTATATGGGAGGGGTGGGAGGGGAGGGAGGACAGCGACTAAAAATAGAAATATAGTTAAAATAATAACCTTGGTAGTGTAATAGGTAGCACAACAGCCTCATGAGCTGTTAATACAGGTTCGAATCCTGGACAAGGTAATATATTTACTGAAATAAATAATTTATTCCTACCAGTCTTATGGCTGGAAAAAAATTGTTTAAGCTATATTCTTAAACCAAATTAAGCACTCCGCACGCCCGCCCGCCTTCGGCGCCGGCGCCGGCGCCGGCTCCGCCGCTGCTTAATTTTTTTAGTTGAGCGCGGAGCGAGTGTATATACATAAAAAAATTTATTTAATTTTTTATTTAAGAGGGTTAGCTGAGTGGTTTAGTGTTGATTTTACACATCAAAGACAGAGTTTCGATTACTCTACCCTCTATGAAAAATAACCAATTTTAAAAAATATAATACTTAAAAACTTTTATTGTCAAGCCCGAAGACGAGCCAAAGTCGAGAAAATATATATAAAAATGGAATTAAAATAAAAAATAAGGCGCCAGGCTGGCGTGCCCTGTCCCACAAAATTAACTCAAATTTACTGTTAAGCGCCAAAGGCAGTCAAAGGTGGTCAAAGAATGGTATATAAGATTTTATTATTTTTAATTAAAAAAAAAATTAATTAAAACATAAAATTTGGCTTCGCACTGCTAGCTTCAATTTTAGACTTATTTAAACAACAAAGGCGAGCCGAAGGCGACAGCTTACCTAGGCCAAAAAATTATTCATCTACTTAAATAAAATTTAATAATTATATATTATAATATTTAACCTGCAAACCAACCACTAACTAATAAAATTATACTTTTTAATTGAATGCCCCGGACCTGCCCAAGCTTTACTAATAAAATTAAAAATATTATTTTTATTTATAACCTTTTCAATACTACTAGTACTAGCTGACAAAAACTAAAAAAATAACCGCCGGTACCGGCGCTGGCGCCGGCGCCAGCGCCGAAGGCGGGCGTGCGTGGCGAGGCGAGGAGCACAGTAAATATATTACAAAGCATTAATTTATTTAACTCTCATTTAGTCCTTTAGTATAAATATAAATGTGGCCAGGTAAATACCTATTAAATATTGACGAACATAAGGGCTATAGCAGCTTAATATTAATAATAATAATAAAATTTGATATCTCTCCCTCTTTCACAATATTTTATTTTAACCATATAAGCTGTTACTTAAATAAAATAAAAAGTTGTAAATATAATCCTTAAATAATTATTAAATAATTTAGCTACTATACTTTATTAGCAGTAATATTATTTTAGAGTATTAATTACAAGCGCTACCCCCTTCGGGGCCCGCTACGCGAATAAAATATTATTAATTTAATTTAGTGTAGTTTAAACAAAACTTATAGAATATTTTTATAACAATTATATTAGTTACTTTATATCATAGCCCCGCCCCGGAGCTGGGCTGCAGTATATATATTTCTTTACTTTTAAGTATAAATAGGCTGTAATTTGGTAACAGCAGGATAATTATAAATTAATAGAATAGACTAAGAGAATCAAAGTGCTCGCGAAGCGGGCAAAGCACAAAAAAATAAAATGATAAAAAATAAAATGATATTAACAGAAATAAAAATAAAAGATTTAAAGGTTCGTATTAGTGAATTTGAAGACCCTATTTTTGATAAAAATATTTTACCTGTTTTTACTACACCTTTGATTTTAAAGGAAGTTGCAGCAAGAAAAAGAAGCAAATATAAAATAGAGACATTAAATCCTGAAAAAAAATTAACTTTTAAAATTGTTTCTTTCAACGAAATAGTTGAAGAATTAGCAGTTAGAATTAATAAAATAGCTGTTGATTTAGAACCTTATTATTATATTGACCCTTCAAATTATAATTCGCTTCCTTATAAAGTTAGGGAGATTATGGATAAATATAAATTAATAGAAGAAGTTAAAGAAATTGAAGATGCATCATTTCGAATTAAATGATCAACTATTAGAAAAAAAAAACTTATTCTTTATGCTCGTTCTAGAAAAAAAAAAACCATAAAACCTATTTTAAAAAAAAAAGATATTTTAAAATACAGAAATTTTAACTTTGAATTTGACCATTCAGTAGCAAGTAATAATAGTCTATTATTATTTTCTGGTTGAATCCCTACAAGTAAAGGTGCACTTATGCTTTTAGAAGATGAAGGTTGAGATCTGGATCTATTATCAAATAGAAATAGCATATCTCAACGTATAAGAAAACTAAGACCATATAAACTTAGAATGCTTCGACGTCTTAGACGTTTAAGACGATTACGGTTAATGAGTATTAATCTATTTTTACACAGAAGTAAAAATATAGAAAAAATATTAAAGGATCAAGAATATCAAGGAAGAAATCACTCTATGTTAAGCCTTATTAAAGTTTACAATAAAGAAGATATTGATACACGATCTTTACCATATCCTGTATCTATATATGAAAATTTAAATAAGCGATACCATGCCCCGGCCCAAGAAGCTGCCGAATATTTAATAAAACATGGTGATAATAAATTAAATTTTATCGTTAATTGAATTGGTGATAATTTAAATTTCAACCCTCAAGCCCCGGAAGTGGAAGAAGACGCTAGACTAGACAAAAAAAACATTACTGATATATTTTTAATGATGCAAAATCAACCTATTGAATTACCTTCAATAGAAGAAACGAAGGTAATAAATACATTAAAAGATAAAACCCAAGGGCTATTACGGCAGACCGATATATTAGATCAGATTGCTTTATTTAAGGCTGCTAAAGCTAAAATTACAGCAGCTAATAAAACTGCTTATACTAACTGAAAAAACAAAGCTGTAGAATTGTTAAGTGTTAAATTAGATAATCCTTACTCTACAAGCAAAGAGAAAAAAAAAAAACATAAAGAGAAACAGTATTTTAATAAAAAAAATGTTAGCTT
>JGI12698J15209_1000020_pt1 | contig 9920 bp, 3 predicted proteins | sample TexAe_OM3H0_O3_FD_15209 | JGI IMG/M metagenome (IMG submission 15209) | reverse complement strand
TCATAACTTAGGGATAAGGAAGAATTGAACTCCAATTTTATGATCTGCAATCAAAACGCAGAACCATCTGCAACAAATCCCTCTTTTATTAAGAAAAATATTTATATCTAATTCATAAAATAATGGCAGGGTAGGGCTCAAGGAAAAAAATATATTTTTTCCTTGAGACCTGCTAGAAAAATATATATGTTTTTCGCGCTTAAATAAATAGAGGGGCTAAAAACCGCCAATATTTTTTTTTTGTTTATTAATAAGGTTAAAAACTATGAATTTTTAACTTCTGGTCTTATTGTTATAATAATGGCTCCAACCATAGCTAATAATAATATTATAGATGTTATGATAAGTCATAAAAAATAACTAGTATACATTATATTACCAATACTAGTAATATGTGAAGTTTCTGCTAAATTTCCATCTCATAGTTGAGATGTTACATAAACTATTTGTTCATTCTTAGAAGCCATAGGTCCTAAATTAAAATTGTTAAACATAAGATTATTATCAATGTTTGCATTTTTAGATGGAGATATTTCATATACTATTGAATAAAAACAAATACCTATAATTAAACCTAAAGGTAAACTATTACTATTCTCAGTTTGTAACTCTGATATTCTTACATTTATTAACATTAAAATAAATAAAAATAATATAGATACGGCTCCTATATATACTAATAGATAAGATAAACCTATAAAATTCATACCTAGTAATATTAAATAACTAGATGTGCATAAAAATAAACCTATTAGAAATAAAACAGATATAATAGGGTTTTTGCTAATAATAACAAAAATTCCACATAAAATAGCAATAAAAGAAACAAGATCTAAAAATTCAACGTTATACCCATTAGTATAATTATCTATCAAAAGAAATAAATTCATAATTTTAATAATTATTATTAAATTCACCTCAGGCCCTAAAAAGCTAAAAAAAACTTTTTTTTTTCAATAGCCTATATTCATACTCATACATATAAATTTGTGTGAATAGAGCTTGACAAAAGTTTTATATAAAAAAACTTTTTTTTTCAATTCTTTGCTAGCTACGCAAGCACAAATATCACTGTTCTAAAAAAATAATTTTTTTTTCTTGTTTGCGTAGGAAGAATCAGCGAAGAAACCTTTGCAAGAAGAGGCCGTAGCCCTGTCGGCTAAAAATTAAACTATTATTATCTTAGAACTTGATACTAAAATATGAGGATATAATAGAAAAAAAACCGGGTGTTTTGTGTGTGTTTAAATTGTTTTTATGTTAATTTATTATGTCGGAGTGATTTGAACACCCATAGATAAATACCAAAAATTTACGACTTACCGATTAGTCTACAACATATTAAGGAATAAAACTATTAAGTATTATATAACACATCACGAAAGGCCAAAACCAGGCTGTTATTTGTGCCTCCCCTAGACCTAGCACGAAAAATTTTACATAGAAATTTTCAATTTGCCTCACCTAGGTAATAAGGAAATAAGAGAATTTTGTTACATAGTATGAAAAAAAAATTTTTTTTTTATGTAGCTAGAATCCAGAAACCAGCAAAAGATATTTGCTGGTATAGCTCTTAAAAATTATATAAGTTAGGTTACAATCTATATAATTATAGTGCCAGTGTCATAAAGTGAGAAGTGTGTAACACAAAAAATAGATTTTCTTGCGCTCGCTTTGTGTGACGTTAAGTTTGCAATTGATAAGGATAAAGATATATTATATTTATATATATTTATAAGTTTAAAATTAGGATAGCGTATATAAGATTCGAACTTATACTAATGTTTTCGTAGAACACTGCTCTACCAATTAAGCTAAGGCGCTGTTCTGTTCTGTTCTGTTCTGTTCTGTTCTGTTCTGTTCTGTTCTGTTCTGTTCTTTTTTAGAATAATTCTAATTTAAAGGCAAAGGCCAGACACTATTTTCTTGTAAATAAAATAAAAGCGCTGTTATTCTAACTTAAGGGCAAAAGGCCAGGCACTTTTTTAATATATTAAGTACTCTATAATACAAAATATATAAGCCATACCACTATTTCTAATATATAATTATATGTAACTCGTAGTCCTTAATTATTATATCTTTAAATATATAATAGTTTATATAAGCATGTGCAAGATTTGAACTTGCATTTTATGCTTTCGAAAAACATCGTCTTACCATTAGACTAACATGCTTATTCTTAGCGCTATTAAAGTCTTGTAAAAATATATCTGCATTTTTTTTTAGGGAGAATCAGTGAGGAATCAGCACATACCACTTTACTTTGTATTTTATTTTTTATTTATGAAAAAATATGTATTAAAAAATACATAGAGCTTTTGTTGGCATAGTCCAACAAAATTTATTTTATTATAAAATAGCAAAGATATGAAAAATACATTCTTTTTATTGTAGCAAACAAAAAAAAAATAATTTTTTTTCTAGAAAGACTTTTCGCTTTTCAAAAAACAAACCCCTCACAAATTTTCCTAGGAAATAAGAGTGCTTGCTACGCTAGAAAAAAAAATTATTTTCCAGCCCTTTTTTTTATACAAAAAGGTATATTTATTAGTACACTTATATTTTTGTATAAATACATAAGTTTTGTGTAAAGTGTTAAATTTTAATATTCTATATATTAGAATTATATTTATAAATAAGACCTTTGGGATTTGAACCCAAATACTAATGCTTAAAAGGCATATGTTTTACCTTTAAACTAAGGTCCTTTTTATGGCTATACGTACACGTAGTATTAAAAATACTTTTTGTGGTAAAGGCCCTACACTATGTTACAAAAAATCCTCCGTATATAATCAGAACTAAAAAAATATTTTTTTTTATTTTTTCGTCCAATAAGTTTTTTTTCTGTTGTGTGCTAAAAACAAACAAAATATTAGTTTTTTTTAACTAATATTTAAACTTGAATATTTCTAATTTTAGGTTATGACATCGGAAAAGAGATGATTCGAACATCCAAGTGTTAGAACACAATATTTAGCAAATATCTCGCCCTACCTATAGCAACTTTTCCTATTTAATATATTATTTTTTTGAGGCCGTGGCCGTGGCCGTGTTCCTCACTCTTATTTCCTAGGAGAGGCAAAACCTTTCGTGTTGTGTGCTAAAGATTTTAAATATTTATAATTTATGTATATGATATAAATATTAAATTAACATTAGTTTGTTAAACATAGATAGACAAAAATTTTGCTCTCCCCACCTTGCAATATTAATAAAAGGCCTTTATACGCCCAAATATATTTATTTTGTAAAAAAAAAAGAGGGTAAATAAGAAAAATAATTTATTTTTCAGATCTTTGCTGACACAAATATCAGCCCTTCTTTTATAAAAAAATAATTTTTTTTTTATTCTAGCATAAAGTGTGGACTAGGATAAAATAAGAAATATTAGGTAAATCCTTATATATCATTACGGGTTAAGCCGGTTTCGATCCGGCATTTCCTTTCGTGACAAGAAAGTTGTCTACCTATTAACTATTAACCCTTTACGGCCAACCGAATTCGAATCGGTACACATCGTTTGGAAGACGATCGGTCTACCATTAACCTATAGCCATTAATATTATAAAGATTTTTTATATATTTTTTTTTTGTTTATTAATAATCGTATGCGTGACTGATTGATGTTAAGTTGAAATAGTGCGTGTAAGATTTGAACTTACAAAATCTTGTTCGTATAATATTGTATGGTATACTTTTTTAAGCATTAGTAAAGCCTCTTTTTTGCTCGGGGGCACGATATGGTGGAAGTAAATCGTAAAACGTGCAGCTAGCCATGAGTTACTCCTCAGTAAATTCCGGGGGTGAAATCCCCGGGAGGCCTATCAAAATTGCAAATCCAATATTTAATGTAGCTATAAAAATTGAAATAGATTAAAACTTTGCATAATTAAATCTGGGTTATTTAGGTTGTATTAATACAACCTAATATACCTATATATTATAAATAATATCCTAAAATTAATTCTAGCCGTGACCAATTACAATAGCATACACTTATAACCTATCTCAGGCCTCCCGTACATTCCTTCAGAATGTGCTCGGGATTTCACCCCCAAAATCTACCGAGAGAATAACCCACAACTTGCTGCATTACTCGTTCTACCATTTACTCCCTCCACATCGTGCCCCCCCCTAATTCCAAAATTTTCAATTTCAAGTAATCAAAGTATAGAAAGCTTAAATTATATACTTATACATTATTACTCTTACTCGAAGACATTTTACCATTAAATTAACGCACTTGTAATAATGTTTTAAAAATATCTTTTTTTATCTGCTGTATGATATATAGACAATAAAAAAGTATTTTTTATTTTCAGATATTTGTTGATACAAATATCAGCCCTAGGAAGTATCAGTGAGAAAAATTATATTTTTTTCTCACCAGCCTTCCATACGATTAACTAATAAACATTCTCATATAAGAGTTGAACTTATATCTGAGATATTAGAAGTATCTTGCTCTACCTATTAAGCTAATGAGAATAAGATTTTTTAGATTAGGAACTAAAATTTTAACTTTTGTCTTAGGACCGTAAGTTATGTTTTTCTATTAAACTAAAATCTTTTTATAAAAAAGGGGGGGGTATTGTTAATTTATATTAATCCCGTGCAATTTCCACTACACGAACCGTATTTCGACTTAACACCAATCAGAGTCACGCATACGAAGATTATTTATTAAAATATTATAATACTAATTATATTATAATAGAAATTAATAGTAACCAAACTTATTGCACGTACTCCTTTCAGCGCCTGACGAGTGGTTAGTACCTATCTGAGATAAAATTCACCGTGACATGGTGATTCACGATTACTAGTAATTCCTTTTTCATGTAGTCGAATTTCAGACTACAATCAATATTATATCCTATTTTAGGGATTAGCTCTATTTTACAATTTTGCATCCCTTTGTCTAGGCATATGTGGCACGTCTATAGCCCACAATTGAGTTTAGGTCATGATGACTTGTCTTAGTCCCTATTATCATATTCAATATATCGATGAACATCTTTATTAAAAATAAATAAAGATAGGGCTTACGTTAATTAAATGGATCTAACCAAATCTCACGACATTAACTGAAGACAGCCGTGCAACGCTTGTATAAATTCATATAAATTCATATTCAAATTGTGGTAAGGTTTTTCGAGGGTTATCGAATTAAATAACATACTTCACTACTGGTTTCAGAAACGGTCTAATGATTTCAGTTTCTGCGTTGCCACATTACTCTTGAGGTGGAATGCTTACACTTTCATTTATAAGTTCTTATTTATACACTAACTTTTATAAGTTATGCTATTTATACACTAACTTATGGCATTCATCATTTTCTGCAAGGACTATTAGGGTATCTAATCCTATTCGATATCCAAGCCTTCGTCCCTCAACGTCAGTTCTTACATAAAGGATTGCTTTCACCATTACCTGTCCTAAAAGTATCAAAGAATTTCATCTCTACACTAATAGTACTAATATTTACCTTCTACATAAAACTCTAGTCATATCTGTACCCTTTTATTTAATAATAGAGAGGCTAGATATACTGTCTAGGTACCCTTTAAACCTAATAAAGATGAATAACACTAGTCTCCCTTGTATTACCGCGACTGCTGGCACAAGATTTGGTCAAGACAACATAAATAGAAAATTGTCATTTATCATTATTCTATTTAGAACTATATAAGTAATATCCAGTCATAACTATACTAAAAAAGTTAGTTATGATGTTCTTCCAAGTTGCTGGTTCAGTCGTTAGACTATTGACCAATATTCCTCACTGCTGTACTATACGTATTGGGGTTTTTTCAGACCCAATGTGGTCGATCAACCTCTCAGTTTCGACTACGAATTTAAGCTAGTTAAGCAATTATCTTAACTACTACTTATTCGAGATAAATATAAACATCTTAGAGCGAATTTCTTCTTTTTTTTTTATAGAATAACAACATATAAATACCACGTCAATGCGTATATTTATATATAATTATTTTTAAGGACTAATATGAAAAAAAAAAGAATCAGTTTTTTTTTTCTTCCTTTTTTATAATTATATTTAGGTATTTATAAGTTCATATCTTTTGGTTTTTTTATAAGGAATTTTTATTCCTTACTCTAAGGTAGCTAAATTATCATTTACTCACCTGTACACCACTTTATCCTATTATTTTACAAGATAACGTACGATTAGCATGTGTCAAGCATTTGGACAGCGTTCAATCAGAGCCATCATCAAACTCAAATTAATTAAAACAACTTATAGCTAGCTTATACAGCTTATATTCAAAGTTTTAAATTTTGTACTTATAGGGGTAGTATTATAAAAGCAGCCTAACGCTTTACGATCGCCCACTATATTTATATTATACATATTTAGGAAAATAAATTTATTTTCCTATAAGGAATAAGTGGCTCGAACACCTAACCTTCCGTGTGTAAAACGGTTGCTCTACCAATTGAGCTAATTCCTTTCCTTTTTTTGTACTATATTAATCTATTTTTAAATAATTAAACGCAAGCGAAAAAAATTTTTTTTTTTCTCGCTCTAAATTTTTTTATTCTATTCTAATAATCTAATTTTAACATTATAATTTACACTTAGTTATATATATTTCAATAAATTTTACGCTGTATGAATCAGCGAACGGAAAAAAAATTTTTTTTCTTGCTGTTGCTTCCTATATGTATAAAATATGTATATCTATTTTTCTAGGAGCTGACATAGCCCTCACAAATTTTCCTAGGAAATAAGAGTGTGTTGCATAGCCTGAAAAAAAACATTAACACAATACTAGGATTATCTAGTAAACAAACCATACAATTTGGCACTGGCGCTAAAAATTGTGTATAGATAAAGTTAATACTAACGATCTAATAAAAAAAAAATAAGAGACATCCGAGCGAAAAAAAAATATATTTTTCTGCTTCTGCGTGCGTTCGAAAGAAATCTTGGAAATCTGTTTATTAAAGGAAACGTTAACAAATAATATATATATTTTTCTCGTGTGTGTGTATATGTGTGTGCCCTAATCTAATAAAAAGAAATAAAATTAAATCAAGAACTAAATATCATAAAGAAAGTTAAATAAAAAAAAACAGAATAAAAATATTACAAAAGGTATTAGGGTAATAGTATACAATTAACAAAAAAAAATGCAAAACACGAAAAAAAAAATATTTTTTTTCGTGTTTAGGATTCAGCCAGCCCTCTATTAATAAGAATTTCTTATATTATTAGTATTAATAATATAAAATAAACCAAATAATATTAAAAGTATTATAACATTATCTGATAATGTTAAATAAGAAATTATAATATAAAAAATTAATCCTAATAATATATAAAGTGCATAAGATGTTATAATACCAGAATCTAATTTAGAAACATTTTTACTTAAATTAGTTAAAGCTAATTCTAAACCATACGGTCCTATATATTCTATAGATCCTTTATCAATGATTTTTGTTGTTTGACCACCAAGTTTTAATATTAAATCCGTAATATACACATTATAAAAAAGTTCTATTAAAAATCGTTGATTAAAAAAACTAAATATATTATATCCTAATCTAGAAAATTTAAAATAAATTAATAATTTAGGTAAAAGTTCTGAATAAATTATAGCTATAAATGTTAATAATATAGTAAAAAGTAAAGGTAACAATTTAAATAATACAGGTACAGCAAATTCAGTTTCTAACATAATTTCATGTAAAGGATGTATAAAAATACTATTATCTAAGAAAAACCCTGAACCTAAACCTATAAAAATATCTTTACTAATATAACCAAAGAAAATAGAAAATATAGCCAATAAAATTAAAGGTAAACTCATAAATATGTCACCTTCGTGAGCTTTTTTATAATTTATTAAAGATCCATTTGGATTAGTTAAAAATGTTAGATATAAAACTTTTACAGAATATAAAGTAGTAAACATAGCACCTATAACAGCTATGAAATATACAGCGGTACTAGAAAAACAAAATTGGCCATATGCAGATTCTAATATAAGGTCTTTTGAATAAAATCCTGTCATAAAAGGGAAAGCTACTAAACTAAGAGAAGCTATTAACATTACAGAATAAGTTAAAGGTAAAAAAGGTTTTAACCCTCCATATCTTCTAAAATCTTGATTATCTGATACAGCATGTATTACTGATCCAGCTCCTAAAAAAAGCAATCCTTTATAAAATGCATGATTAATTAAATGAAATAAAGCTATATTATAAGAAGATAAACCTACAGCTATTACCATCATACCTAATTGACTCATAGTTGAATAAGCTATAACTTTTTTTATATCTTGTTGGAACAATCCTATAAGTGAACTAAATACAGTAGTTATAGCACCTATTCATAAACATAGCATCAATACAGTTGAACTATATTCTATTAGAGGTGATGAACGCATTAATAAATATACTCCTGCAGTAACCATAGTAGCTGCATGAATTAATGCAGAAACAGGTGTAGGACCTTCCATTGCCATAGGTAATCAAACATGTAGACCTATTTGAGAGCTTTTAGCCATAGCTCCTATTAATAAACAAACCCCTATTATGGTTATAATGTTTTCACTTAAATAAGGAGCTAATGAAAATACTGTAGTATAATCTATATTACCAAAGGATCATAATATAGCAAACATACCTATTGTTAAAAAACAATCACCTACTCTGTTAGTTAAAAAAGCTGAAATAGAACTTTGGTTTGCTGCTATTCTAGTATATCAAAAACTTACTAATAAATAAGAACAAACTCCAACACCTTCTCAACCCACAAACATAAGTAAAAAACTATTGGCTGTAACAAGTATAATCATCATAAAAGTAAATAAACTTAAATAACTAAAAAATCTTTGATTATGTGGATCATGGCTCATATATCCTACTGAATATATATGGACTAATGAAGAAACAATTAATACTGGTATTAACATTGATACAGTTAATGCATCAAAATTAAAGCCTCATAATACATCAAGAGATTCTGAATCTACTCATCTAAATAATTTTATAGTTACAGGTATATTATTTAATCCTACTTCAAAAAATACAGTAATTGCTAATATTGTTGTTATAACAACAGAACTACATGTTATTCATTGAGCTCCACTAACTCCTATCTTTCTACCAAAAAACCCGGAACTTATTGATGCTAATAAAGGTAAAAATATTAAAGCTAAATACATTATTTATATTCTAAAGCAATACTTCCTCTTAATCTATAAAATGCTACAAGAATACCTAATCCTATTGCTGATTCTGCTCCAGCAATTGCTATTATATATATAGCAAAAGTTTGACCTATTATATCATCAAAACTAAATGAATTTATTAAAATTAAAAATGTAATAGCTAATAACATTATTTCTATAGAAATAAGCATTAATATTATATTTTTCCTATTTAATACAAAACCTAAAATACCTATTAAAAATAATATTAAAGATAAATTCATTATAAAATGTAAAATTATTCACAAGCATATTTTTGTATATACCCATATTATAAATTATATAACGCAAGCTTGCAAGCGCAGCAAGCGCAGTAAACGCAGCAAGCGGAGTAAGCGCAGCAAGCTTGCTTAATATAATAATACTGCAAGAGATTTTATTTATGAAATTAGTAATATATATCCCTTAATATAAGTTTGATACTCTTATCTTTTACTAACAAACACGGAGTGTTAAATGTTGTTTGGGTGCCCTGCCCTTAAATAATTTTTGCCGCACGAGGAATAAGTGAGGCCTTTGCCATTAAATTATATATTAAAGTAAGTATTTGAATTTATTGCTATACAATATTTTCATAACTTAGGGATAAGGAAGAATTGAACTCCAATTTTATGATCTGCAATCAAAACGCAGAACCATCTGCAACAAATCCCTCTTTTATTAAGA
>JGI12698J15209_1000019_pt1 | contig 10649 bp, 4 predicted proteins | sample TexAe_OM3H0_O3_FD_15209 | JGI IMG/M metagenome (IMG submission 15209) | reverse complement strand
TATTTTTAGTGATCTGCTCGGTGGAGCGACGATGTCGAGGGCCCGGCGAATACGAGGTTGAAGGGCGGAGAAGACGAGTGTAATATTTTTTTTGTTATTTTTTAGTTGTTAGTTGTTAGTTGTTAGTTGTGCGATGATGTTAATTCTTTGTTGATTGTTTTACATTGTTCTAAATAGAGAAGAAAAAAGTCTCTTAAAATAAATTTTTTTTAAAAAATAAAAATAATAATATAAGTAATATGACCAAAAATAAAGAAATTTTAAAAAATAGTGATTTTTTATGTTGTATGTCTAGAAGTTTTGATAAAAATGCTATTGATAAAAAAAGAATTCATTTAATTAGTAGTATTTATAAATTACAAGAAAATTTTTGTTTAGATGAGAGTGTAGTAGAAAATATTATTAAGATTTTGAAAAAAAATCGATTAAAAAAAATAATAATATTGATTGATTGAAAGAAAATATTATTAGAGGATATGTTAATAAATTTTAACGATAAAATAAAATATCATGATAATTTAAATTTTTTAATTGAATGTAATGAATTAATGCTCATACAAGTTTCTGCTTTAGGCTTAATATATGAATATTTTAAATTTCAAGGTGATAATTTTTTTGAAAGTTTGATAGGAGGACAAAGCTGAGTTGGAAAAGAAGTAGGAAATAATTTGGGTGATGTTTTGTTTGTATTTAGGGAATTCGATAATTTAAATAGTATTATTAATTTTATGAAAATATTAGACATAAATATTAGTGGTGGTAGTATAAGTTCTAGGTTAGCGTTAAACAGCGTTCAAAGTAATTTAATGACTTTTCTATATCTATTGAAAATAGTAAATTTATTTCCTAAAGTTTCTATTCATAATAGTTATAATGAAATAACATATAGTAAAAAGATAAATAATAAAGATAATTTAGATATGTATAATAAATATAAAAAAATATATTATTGAGGAGGTGTTCTTTTTAGAATAAAAGAATTAATTGATAAAATTAATCAAGATATTGAATTAAAAAATAAATTTAATCAAGATATTCAAAATAAATTTATTATAAAAGAACAGTATAATATAGATTTAATTAATCAATCAGAGAATATTTCTAAGAATGATAAATTAATAAAAACTGAAGAATATTTAAATAATATTAAATTTTGAGAGAATGAAATAGTAAAATATTCTAAAGTAATAGAAGAACTTACATTAAAAATAAAAAAATATCAAGAATTGATTAATAACTTAAATTTACAAGGTGATAATTCATTTGAGTTATTAGAAAATATGTTTAATTTATTATTTAAAGAAATTCCTATTTCAGATTTAAAATCTGTAAATAATCAGTCTTTAGGTAAAAATAAGATAATGGAATTTAAAAATAATAGTTTAGGAAAAAAAAGAAAGTATAGTACTAGTAGTATAGTAAATGAAAATATAAATTATAAAGATAGTACTATGAATGATAAATCTATTAAAGTAGATAAATTAAATGACAAAAAATTATACTTTACATCGGAAATCAAAGATATAAATAATAGAAATATATATTATTATCAAATTAAAAAAATTATCGAAAATAATATAGCCAATGAAGAAACACAAAAACAAATAGAATTGATGGCTTATCAAAATAAATTAAATAATAATGATAGTAATTATTTATGAGATCAACTAGCTAATGTTAGTAATGACTTTAACAAATTTTTGTTTAATTGTGCTAATGAATTGATTTCTAAAATTACACACTTAAAAAATAATTCTAATGATAGTAGTAGTATATACTTTGATAACTTAAAGATTAAAGATATTACAAAATTAAATTCGTTAAAACAAAAAAAAAGAAATGAAATACTGTGTTATAAAATATTATCAGAACTTAAACAGGATATTATTATATCTATTTTGTTAGGTAAAGTTTTATTTATAATTAATAATCCCTCTATAGAAGAAAATTATTCTACTAATGTTTTTATTAAAATAGGTTCTAAATTAATTAATTCTTATTTTCATTATTTATATAATAAAGAAAAAGTACAAAAACATAAAAACTATTCTAATTATTGGTTATCTAATTGAAAAATAGAAAATAAAGAATTTGTAGAATGTTTTGAAAATGATGATGCTGATAATACTTTAAAAGCAAGCTTAGGTGCTTTAGGTATCGAATGGTTACTGGACAGTGATTTATTAGAATTCGCTTATAATCGTGTAGATGAAAATAATACGCTATATATTAAAATTTCTAAAAAATTATCTCATTTAGTTTTAAATAACAAAACTATTCCTTTAAATATACCTAATAAATTACCTATGATAGTTAAACCTAAATATTTTAAAAAAATTGATAATAAAGCAGAAATTTTAGGTGGGTATTTATTAAATGATGAATTATATCAAGAAAATATTATTATACATAACAGTAGATTAAATGAAAATAGTAATATTTTAGAAAATAACATTATTTATGATACTATTAATAATTTAAGTTCGGTCGGTTATAAAATTAATAAAAATGTTTATAATTTTATTATAAAAAATAACGATAAATTTAATTTAACATTAATTAATGCTACTCATCCTTTAGAAAATAAAAAAGATAGATTAGGTAAACATCAATTAATTGAATTAACTAGTTTTAAGAGTAAACGATTTGTTGATGAAAGCATTTTAAATATAGCTAATTGCTATATAAATGCAGATGAAATTTTTATCCCTACAAGAATAGATTATAGAGGTAGAATTTATTGTAATACTAGTTATTTAAATTATCAAGGTACTGAATTAGCTAAATCTTTATTAATGTTTAGTAAAGGTGAAAGAATTAATATTAAGAATAAAGATTCAATAAATTATTTAAAAATATTTGGGGCAAATTGTTTCGGAAATAAATTAGATAAAAAATCTATTTATGATAGAATTAATTGAGTTGATGTTAATTTTGATAATATTTTTAATTTTGAGAATGGTATTCTTATTAAACAAGCTGAATCTAAATTACTTTTTATTGCATTTTGTTTTGAATTTAAAAAATATATTTTAAGTAAAAATGATGAAAATGGTTATTTTTTAACTCACCTTCCTATTCAATTAGATGCTACTTGTAATGGATTTCAACACATATCTATGTTAGGAATGGATAAAGAACTTAATGAAAATTTAAATATTAAAGCTTCAACCTGAAGTGATGCTCCTGATGATTTTTATAGTGTTATTGCTTATCTTGTTAAAGGATCTTTAAAAAATAAAATTGAAAGTAATAAAAATGAAGATTTAGATAAGCTTGAGAGTTATAATAGACTTTTTAATTTAGATATACAAAGATCAATGATTAAAAAATGTGTTATGACAATTCCCTATAATGCTTCTAGAGTTCAATCTATTAAATATTTAAAAGAAGTTTTTGAGTACATAGGAGTCGAGGATGAAGAGAATAATACAATTACTAATGAAATTTGACTAAAATATAAACAAGATAATAATATCAGATTAAAAAATGAGGATTTTTGAGTTTTATATGATACTTTATTTGAAGTGATTTATGAAATAGCACCTTCGATACGTAAAATTAGTGATTATCTTAAAACAATAGCTAAAATTTGTTCTACTGCTAATACTTTTATACCTTGAATTTTGCCTAATGGACTTATTGTTAAACAAAGTTATACTGTTATGACTGAAATAAGAATTTCACCTTTCAATTATAGTAAATATACTTATAATATCCAAAAGAAAATTAAAAATTCAATGGATACTAGAAAAAATATTAGGGCTTTTATGCCTAATCTTATTCATTCACTTGATGCTGCTTCTCTTTCTATATTAATTAATAATTATTTTTATCAGTATGATAATGAAATTAAAAATATTTTCGGTATACACGATTGCTTTTCTACAACTTTTAATAACATGGAATATATTATAGATACATTAAAATTAATTTATATTTCTATTTATTCAGACAAGAAATATCTAGAAAATTTAGACAAAAATATAATTAATCATATCAAAAATAATATAGACGAAAGTTTTGACAATATTAATATTAAAACTGTATCAATTTTAAATAAAAATAATAAAAAAATAAAAATAAAATATCCAGATATAAATGAAATTTTAAATAATAATTATGATCTTAGGGAATATATTCTAAAAAGTTCATATTTAATAAATTAAGTTGAATTAAATGTTATACTTAAAAGTAAATTATAAATAAAAAAATATATAATATTTTTTTCCTCCTTCTTGTGAGTTATCTAGAGGGAGTTTTTTTTTATAGTTTTTTTTTTATTCTGACTGTTTACAACAGGACGTTATGATATAGTCCACTCTCTAAAATAGTTGAGGTTTTTTTTTGTATAATGGTTTGTTGCGTTCTTTGAATTTTTTGAATCACTATCCCCTATAAATTTAGATTATTTTTAATTTATAAGTATTATAAAATTTTAGAGTGGTGATTGTTTGTTAATATTCCTACTTTTATCGTTTCAATAATGTGGTGATTTATTATTATATTGTATAATAAATAAATAAATAAGGTAGCAGAAATGGTTTATGAAAATCTAGATACTTTAAATTATATAGAAAGTCCAATATTAAGGTATAAAATTAGATTACAAGATACCAATACTACATTACCTTTAAAGAATCAACCAATAATAATAAGCGATGAAGATTATTATAAATATATTATTTAAAAAAGAGGATTATCTAATCAGCCCTACTAAAACAATAAGAAGATCAAGTTAGCTTATATAAAAATATTTAACTTATAAAATACTAATTAAATATAACATTTTATTAAATTAATCTTTATTTACTGACCATTCGAAAATCAAGAAAAATTGGTATATATTTTTTTTTTGATCTATTTTTACTATCATCCATTTTAGTTTTGACCTCTTTAATAAGATCTATACAAAATTGATAAAAATCACTGTGACCTTTCTACCATTTCTTGATAATTTATTTGTCAATTAAACTAACCTAAAATAAATAGCTTTTTTTTTAATCCTCTAATATATCTAGTCTTACTTTTTAACGTAGTACTAATCGTTTGGTGTATTATTTTTTTAAGGTTTCTATGATACTAGTTTTATTACTTTTTAGATAAAAAAAAACCTTTATCTATTTTTAACTAGATAAAGGTAAAAAAACTTAATTTAATAAGTTTTTTATTTTAATTTAAAATTTTATTTTACCCTGCACGTTACAAAATTTATAATTTATAGATCTTAAGGAATGAATCGAGATGATAAAAAATGTAATTGTCATGTAGCTATAAATGATGAACAGAATGACGATAAAAAAGCTAATTATTTTTGTCTGAGATAGATTCAGGTTTGTTAAATATTAATGGTCTAGTATTTATCCATAAACCATCTTTATCAAACAACTTTTCACGTTTATCATAACTATTATACCTTAAAGTTACATTTTTATTATAAATTTTAACGCTACCTTCAACGAAGTCTGATTTAGATTGTGATTTAATCGCTGTAATATTCTTATTATTATAGTACATATTTATATAATCTTCAGAAGTTAAAGAATTGCTGTTAACTCCTTTTGATTTTTTAATAAGTGTTCCATCCACTAATTCTAACATATATGTCTTACCTGATATAAAATAACCTTTTTTTACTTTGTGTTCTAATTTCATTAGTCCTAGTTCATAACCTATAAGATAGCTAGGTAATTCTATATCAGTTACAATACTATCGGTATCTGAATAATATAAGTTCCCACCGTTATTTAAAATTCACAATTTTATTCGATTAATATAAATTCTAGCATAAGCGGTAATAGCTGCAGCGGTACATACTGAAACATAACCAAAAGTACTTTTACTTTCTAAATCTTTATTGTTATTAACGTTAAGCAGTTTAGCTAAATCAATACCTGCTTTATTTAAAATTTTTCTAGAAAATTCAGAGTCGTAAGTTACAATAAATGAATCATTCGTTATTTTTTTAGTGTCTAAAACATTATGAGTACTAAATAAATTTTCTAATTCTAATAAATTAGTAATTTTAGTTTCAGGTTTTATTATAGTCATACCTAATCTTCCAAATCCCGAATTTAAAATTAATTTAGTAATAGTTTTAACAATTCCTTTAGAATTTAATCTTTTATAATATAAATCGTCAACAAAATTATCAAAAATGTTTTCATCACATTTATAATTATATCCTTTAATTACTTGAATTTCATATCCTTGTTCTTTAGCAAATTTTAACTCTTCAGAAAATCAAACACCTTCAAATTCACCGTTAGGTAAAATTAATTTATTATTTAAATGTATTGGTAATAATCCTAAGTAATTATCTGTAGTTTTAACTCTACAAAAGAAAAATCCAAATAAATTATCTAATTCAAGAGAATTCTCTTTATTAACTTCGGTTTCTTCTAATTCTATATATGAACCAAATTTACTACACATTTTATTTTTAGCCACAAAAGGGTACATAGAATTAATATCATAATAATAAAGATTTTCTCCGTAAGGTTTATACACTTCTGTAATACCTCCGTAATATCCTAATCTAGTAAAATTATAAATAGATAAATTTTTAATTAAAGGTAACGTCTTAAGACTTTTTTTTAAATATTTACTATATAAAATATTTATAGATAATTTAGATATAGTTAAAGCATCAGTAATTTGTAAGCCATACTCATTATAAATATATTTACCAAATTTATCTATAACTTCCATAAGAGATTCTAAATCTTTTTCTAAATATTTTAATGTTTCTAATTTTAAATTTCAATCAGTAGCTTTTATACTATTATATTCCTCATCTGAAATATTTTTATAATACCTTTTATCTGGTGTTTTTCCTATATAACTTAAATTAGTTTTATTAACAAAATCATAAGGAAAATAACCTTTTTTAGTATCACATTCAAAATCATTAGCTAATTTATCTAAACTAGCAGGTAATAATAAATAAGAATCAACTAAATTAATAGTTTTAACTTTAGTCTTCTCTACTTTAGAAGATATAGTTAATTTAATAATTTTATTATCTTTAAAAATAGTTTTAATTGTATAATAATTATCATTATTTCGGTTAAATACTAATAAACTCTTTAAAATAAAAAAGGCATCATATCCATGTAAATTATGAACATAAATAGTATATCCAGAATAGGCCCTTTGTAATAAAGAATCTATACATTCTAAAATTAATTGGTCGCTAGTTTGATTATCCTTTTTATAAAACAATACAGAGTCACCTTTAAAAATATTATAACCTATAGCATAAGTAATAGCTTTATCTAAATCTTTGTCAAAATAAGTTTCGATATCTAAAGTTCCTATATTAGTATTTCTAGTCACTTTATCTTTGCTAGGGTTTATATATTTAATAATAGGTAATTCTATTTTTTGCTCGAATCTACTAATTTTAGAATTATTAATATATAAAGTAAAATCGTTAATAGTTCTAATAAATTCTGAATTATCTTTATTTAAAGAAATATCAGTAATAAACATTTTAGGTTTACCAAATCTATCTTTAATTAGATCGATATCTTTAAGATCAAAAACTTCTATATTTCTAATATTATTATTATCTATAACAATAAAAATTCTATGTCGTGATTGAAATTCTTTTTCTATAATATATTTAGATTTAAATTTTATAGAATATAGATAAATATTAATTTTAATATTGTCTGTAATTTTATTTAAAATAATTTTAGATCCAGCTTTTATATTAGGATTATCAGGTTCATAAACTATATTTTCAAAAATATTTATACCATTACAATTAATAGTATCAATAAAACCTTTATTATTGGTTTTATACTCTAATTTATGTCCAAAATATCTTAAATCCATAGTTAAAGGTAGATTATGATTATTAAAATTTTTCTTAGTTTCACCTATTTTTATTATTTTTTTATCGAGTTTTAAATTGTTAATATTATTAAGTTTTAATTTAGGTAAAGGATTAAGCTCAATAAACATAATTTGAATAATATAAATTTCATCTTCAGAATATTGCTCAATAAAATCATCAAGTTTATATACTATACTGGTATATAAATTTATAATATCTTCATTAGATAACTTTGATGAATTCCAAATATCATGATTTCCGGCCATAGAATAATTACCATCCATTTTTTGAAGTTTAATTAAGAAAGCGTATTTTTTATCTTTTTCAAAATAATCCATACCTAATATTTCATCATTAAAGTTATCTAAATTTAACTCATTCGGATTTAAATATAAATATTTAATTTTATTTTTAATAAATTTTTTTTTATTCAGACGTACGCAATCATCCAATGAATTATACAATTCATTATTTATTGTGATAGAATTATGTAAAAATTTAGCTTTTATTTTTTGATTAGGTAAAAGTCCTATAGATAATGAAAAATATAAGAATTTTTTTTGGGCTAATAACGTATTCGTGAGAGATAAATTTGTACTATATTTTTGTATGATCATTTTTATATAAAATTTAATTTAAGTAATTTTAAAAAGAGATTTTTTTAATTAAGTATATCTCTTTAAACTTATTTTAAACTTAACGAATTTATTATAACTTTAGTTATAACATAAATAAATTATTTATCTATTTATTGTTATCCGTTATGTTCAGGAGATTTTAGTTCATAATTTTTAATAATATTTATACAGTATCACCTATTTTAAAAGACGACCTGCTAATCTCAGGTAAGGGGGGGGTTAAAACAAAAGTAAATAAAAAAAAACGAGTAGAAAGCTTTATAATAATAAATTATTTTACCTAGTTTGTAAAAAAAATTCATGATCTGTTTGTACTTAACAAAACGTTAGTGTTGTAGACACTTCAATAAAATAGAGTGATAAAAATTAATACCTTGTAAATAATATATTTTAACAAAATTAAAGTTAATAATTTTAATCAATAATTATAGGATGTGTAGCAATAAAATGAATACCAAACGATAACGTATACATAAAATATAATAAACTACCACCTAAAAAACAAATTTCAACTCCAATAATTTTTTTATTAAATCCTATATACATTTTTATATATTTATTATTAAAATAATTTATTAACTTATCACTATAAGCAAATATTAAAATATTAATTAATAATCCTAATAATAATATTATAATTAAAACAGATAATATAAATAACATTATACTTACATTGTGAATTTGATTTGCTAATAATGAAATAGAATAATCAACTTGAACTGGTTCTATTACACTTTTCAGTATATCAGTAATATTTTTAACTAATTCTTCTGTAAAATTATTTAATTCATCAGGTAAAAATTTATTAATTTCCTCTAATTTACTTTGCGTTTCATTATCAACTGTAACAGTTACAGTTGTCTTATCCTCTGATAAAACACTTTTTCAACTATTAATATGACTAGCAACATAATTAGGATCATTAATAGTATTATGTAATACTTTTGTAACAGCATCTGCAGCTATAGTAGAACCTATAATAACTCCTCTTTGAAAGGGTGTACCTCCACCCCTTAATAATGTCATTCTAAACGCTCCAGTACCATAAAGAAATAATGTTCTAATTCCACTACTTCATCCTGAATCATTATGGATAATAGTAGTAGTAGTAGAATTACTTGTAGTAGTTTGACCAGTCATATAACTTATAATATCATTAACATCTACAATATTAATTTTATCTAAATATTCTAATAAATTACTAATTATTAGAATAATATCTTGAAATAATCAAAAAACAACTAAAGTTAAAAAACAAATATCGAAAATAGAAACTAAATCTAATTTATATGATTCCTTAAATTTTGCCATATTATTCTTATATAATTCAAACATTCTAATTATTATATTAATTAATTATTAAATGTTTTAAAAAGGATTAGAAGATGCTCTTTCGATCATCCAACGTTTTATAGAATAAATCATCCAATTATCTAAATTCTATAAAGGTTGTAATAATATTAAAAATCACAACCACACCACAGGTGTACTACACTAGAAAATAAGTAAATAATAACTCATTTATTACCTTATATTAATATAAATATCTTTTTATAATGATATCAACCTTCAACAAAATAACAAAAAAAAAATATTACACTCGTCTTCTCCGCCCTTCAACCTCGTATTCGCCGGGCCCTCGACATCGTCGCTCCACCGAGCAGATCACTAAAAATAGTTTTTTAAAAAAGATAGCCTTTAAAAATTATTTCTTTTCTTCTACTATCACACATTTAAGACAAACTCTATTTACTAATTAATTACTAGTTAAAGGGGCTTGACCACCACACAACCGCGCACCCCATCCAGCCTCCCTCGACATCGTCGCGCGCCGAATGCGGGGCCTGACAAAGACGAGACAAGGGAGAGGCAGCGATACCTAATAAAGTTAAAATAGAAATCATCTAAACTCCGATTAAATCTAAAACTATAAAAAAGATTTAGTAAGAGTTACTTTAATCTTTCTTAACCATAAACCGTTAAGTTAAACAAAAATATTAAAAAGTAAAAAACCAAAAACAACTCACAGCTTGTAATGGGAATATTCTGAAAGTAAAGATCGTATTCCAGAATCAATAAAAACAAAACTTCAAAAAAAATTTTAGTCGATCGAGGTTTTATCCTCATAACGGTAAGCAAGAAAAGTTTGAAACGAGATTTTTAGTACA
>JGI12698J15209_1000018_pt1 | contig 11043 bp, 8 predicted proteins | sample TexAe_OM3H0_O3_FD_15209 | JGI IMG/M metagenome (IMG submission 15209) | reverse complement strand
TTATTTATTTCTTATTATTAAGGAAAATTTGTAAATTTGTGTGGCACAAATAACAGCCTTTCATTTTTTTAGTATATAATATTATTTATTAATAGCGTCGCCAGCTAAAGGTTTATTAATTTATATTTAAGAAAAGTTATGTATTATATATTAATTTTGTATTTGGATATAATTAACCTGGTTTATGTAATAAAATATGAAACTATATAAAGATTAATAAATTGCTTGATTGCTCGTTACACATATGATACTTAATATATTTAAGTTCTATGGTATCTATTTTCTATTAAAATAACTAAAGCTTTTACCTTTCTAATATCTATTTATTAAACATCAGATTTTCCTATATATATTTTATCTATAATAATATATAGTAATAATATTTATATCACAAATTATAAATTTTAAGGGTTGTGTCAGCATGCTTATGCTTATTGAAAAAAAAAAATAAAACTTTTCCTAATTTTTAAGTTATAATATTAATAGGTTAAGCCTATTAATCTATTTGTATTTAATATTTTTATAATTTATAGGAATAAGGATAAATTGCTTTATATGTTCTGATGTAAAAAAGTAATATAATCTACTAAAAGGCCCTGCCTAAAGTATGATTATACTATATTTTACTTGAACTATATACATTAATAATCTAATAATAATAAACTTTTTCCATTATAGATATTTTTTTTTAGAATAACAGTGCTAGAATATATAAGCAAAGAGCTTATATATGTGTTAGCACATCGTTTAAATTGTTTAATAATAAACGGATATATAATCATGCAACATATACAAAATGTACATATAATGTATGGTTCTAGTCCTATATAATAATATAAAATTACATTAGCCGTATATAATAATATAAAATTACACTATATTATAATTTTATATGTACGGTACTAGTCCTAAATAATAATATAAAATTACATTATATTATAATTTTATCCATATTATTATTTTTAGCACTCATACAAAAATATATATTTTTCTTGGTAAATTTGTGAGGGCTAAAATCTTTGCCAAAAGTATTAGAATTATGCTATGACTTAATAATAAATTATAGTTTCATTAAAAAGGGCAATGCCTATTCTTCACACAACACTCTTATTTCCTATATGAGAAGTGAGAAAAATATATATTTATCACACACGAAGTGAGAAAAATATTTTTCTCACTTCGTGTGTGGAGCTACCGCTAACGCCGGGGCTAAGACTAATGCTAACCCCTATGCTAACGCTAACGTTAAGAATAACACTAACGCCAATGCTAAAGCCAACGCTAACGCTAACCCTAACGTTAAGATTAACCCTAAGGCTAAGCCTAACGCTAACGCTAACCCTAACGCTAACCCTAACACCAACGCTAATGCTAACCCTAACACTAACCCTAACACCAACGCTAACACTAATCCTAACGCTAACGTTAACGCTAACCCAAAAAAAAAATATACTTTTTTCTCACACACACTATAGTGCTAGGTGAGGCTATGTAACACACTAGAAAAATATATTTTTTTGCCTCCCCACAGCTCACAGCTGGATATTTAAATATTAATCTTTAATATTTAATTCTATTAAAGTATTCTCTAATAAACTTATAATTGGTACTATAATCAAGAAATAAGAGAAATATAAAACAGTACTTATTTGTCCAAATTCTATAAATGGTGATTCCACATGTTTAGCACCTAATTGCATTAATATTAAGAAATTAGCTGTAAATATAAAGAAAGCTATTTTACTTAAAGGTCTAAATTGTATACCTCTGCTTCTACTTAAATCAGTAAATGGCATAACTAATATTATTAAGATAGCAGAAAACATGGCAATAACACCTAATAATTTATTAGGTATAGATCTTAATATAGCATAGAAAGGTAAAAGATATCATTCAGGTACTATAGCTGGAGGTGTTTGCATTGGATTAGCCATAACATAATTTTCACTATCACCTAAAACATTAGGCATAAAGAAAACAAAAATAGATAACACTAGAATAAATAAAAATATAGTAATTAAATCTTTAAATATAAAATAAGGAGCAAATGGTAATCTATCATAGTTACCTGAAACACCTAAAGGATTTCCTGATCCAGCACTATCATGTAATGCTATTAAATGCATTAAAGCTAAAGCAGCTAAAACGAAAGGTAATACGAAATGTAAAGCAAAAAATCTATTTAAAGTTGCATTATTAACACTGAAACCTCCTCAAATGAACTCAACTATATCTTGACCTACTCAAGGTATTGCACTCATAAGATTAGTAATAACAGTGGCACCTCATAATGACATTTGACCATAAGGTAAAACATACAAACTTACTTTTTGTAAACAAAAGAGTGTTTTTTTTTGAATAACAACACAAAAAGCTGTAATAACTTTAATCTTCGTATATTACATTAGCTTATAAAACTAAAAGTTCCGACTGTGCATTAAGCATCATTGCAGACACCCATCAGTGACCCAGTCTGTAGCGATCATATAAATAACCGACGATCTCTAACTATTTAAACTATATTATTATATTTAACTATCTCTTCTTTAAATAGATAGAATAAAAGTTATTTGATCGTTTTCACTAACATTGCCAAAGAAATAAGAATATTTCCTCAATAGTCCCGTCGGACTATTCCGCTTTATTTTTATTTTTTTTTATAAATTGCATAAAAATTTCAACTCACGGGACTATAATTTAAACTCATTAACAAACAATCAAGCGTAAGCTTGCAAGCGCAGTTATTCTAATAAAAAAATTTTTTTTTATGGAGCTACGCAACAAATATCAGCGGGGGGGGGCAAAGGCCACCCCTGTTTTTTTTTAATACAACTAACAACGTTAACTAACATCATAATTAACAATTCAATGTTTTTTTAATAAATTATTAGAACTCTTTAAGCTTCTTGAAACCGTTTTTACAGAACAATTTAAATTTTTAGCTGTTTCTACTATACTAGGATATTTACCATACACTGTATTATCTAAATTATATACAATTATTGGTCTAGAAGCCTTTTTCATATTTAAAATACCTTGTTCCGAATACTCTAACTTTTTACGTTTTAAAGCTCTTTCTTTCATTAATTTAATAGTATCTTTTGAAAAAAATTTTTTTTTATTAAGATTACCTATAGAATTTCTACGTTCTTCACTATAATTAGCTTTCATTTTTATTCTAGTCATTTCAGTATGTTTATAACCAAAACTAGATCCAGCTTCAGTTAATATATTATAGTTAGGTAATAATGATTTTAAGTAAAAGTCTTCTAGATCTAATAACTTTTTATTATTTTCTTTGTTTACTATTTCAGGAAATAATTCTAAAACTAAAAACGCAAATTCAGATAATTTATATTTTCTTACTGCATTTTTTAGAATTTTACTTCCAGTTAAATTAATCAAATGATTAGAAAACCTTATATGTAATCTATTAGTAGAAGCTGATCCTATGTAATAATCCTTAGTAACTTTATTAAAAATTAAATATATACCACTAAGACCTTTAGTCTCTTCTAATATGATTTTTCTAGTGGATTCTTTTTGTAGGTCTTCATATACGTAAACAGGTTTTAAGTTTTTCTCTTTAATAAAATCTGTTAAAATCTTGGAATTAATAGTTGTATTTATTCTGCTTGAAGTAGAAAAATATCTTTTACCTGTTACATAACCAGATTTGTAAAATTTAGTTGTTTTGATATCTTGTTGTTGTTGTTGTTTTGTTAATGTATTTAAATCATTTTGGGCTATCGTTACAAAACCCAGAAAACCTGTAGCCATCATTAAAAGAAAAATTATAGTACCAATAGTTCACACCAATGTTCTTGGAGCTCTATATGATCCATAATATAATCCTCTACCAATATGTAAATAAACTAAAAAAAAAAAAGCAGATGCTGTATTTGAATGTAAATAACGTATTAATCATCCATTGTTTACATCTCTCATTATATGTTCTACTGAATTAAAAGCTTCTAAAACACTAGGATTATAATGCATTGCTAAAGTTACACCTGTTATTATTTGTATAATTAAACAAAAAGCTAATAAAGAACCAAAATTTCATAGATAACTTAAGTTAGATGGTTGTGGTGAATCTATTATATAAGAATTTACCATTTTTAAAAGGGGATGACTTTTTAAAATACGCATAATATAGTTATATATATAGGCCTGATGTAGCATAGCCTTTCATTTTTTTTTTGTTTTGTTTTTGCTTTCTTTCTACAAAATTATATAAGATCTTTAAAAAATTGAATAAATGATGAGTCAATTACTAATGCACTTCACTTATGATTACGTGTTAATAAAGCTGATTTAGCTTGTGATGGACAAGTAATAGAATTATTTTGCAGAACTTCTAGTATTTTTACCATCAAATATCTATTTTCTCCCCCTAGATATAAACCTATATCGGAACCAAAAATAGGTTTATTAAGATCTATATTTTGTTCTAATCTAGATTGATTTATATTTTTTAGTAGTCCTTCTAGTTTGTTTACAATTATTTCGTATGTAACTCTAGCGGATAATAGTGGAGTAGGATTAGCAATTTCTGATAAATATTGTAGAAGTTCTAAATTAATTTCTAATTTATTTCATGCAGGTGTAGTCTCACATATTTCTATTCAAGCTAGTCGAGGACAAGTGTCTTTATTGTTTAACATAATGTTTCTCATCGCATCTTTCATAGCTATATGTTCTCCCCTTTTACTTAAACCAATATGAGTTCCTAGAACTCTATGCTCAATGTTTTCACCTTTTTGTTTTCTATCATGATATAATTTTTTTAATAACTCTTCTAGCTTATCTACTATGGTTTCTGCAGTTCAAGCTTCGGGTACTGTAGTACTACTTTCACTAACAGGATTTAATACATTCTGAAGATTCATAACAGGATTAGGATCAGCTAAATCTTTAGTTTCTATAGAATTACTAAATTGAATTAATTTAGGTCTAATCTTTGCTGCTTCTATAATAAAATAACCGAAGGATATTGTAATTGCTGTTATAATTAAAGAAATAATAGATAATTCATTATAAATTACACTCATAAATTGTATTAAATAATCTAAAAAACCATATTCATCAAATGTAGAGCTAGAGCCAGAGACAGAGCCAGATCCTGCAAAAACATTATTCTCACACTCTAGATGAGGCATACTTAGATTAGCATTATTATCTTGTGTAAAATATAACTCATTTTGTTTATTATCTCATTTTTCCATACTTTTATTTATTTTATCAGCTAAAGATTTAGACATTTCATTATATTTATTATATAAATCTATAATAATATTTTGTTTTTCTTTAAATGAAGAAGTAGGCAAATACTCTTGAATATCTCCTTGAAAAGGAGTTTTATCTTTGTTTGGTAAATATTCAGATATATTCTTTTGAAAAGGAATATAATTATTGTTGGGCAAATTATCTGTAATATTTTTTGGATAGGACTCTTTCAAAATTATATCATGAGGTATAGTTTTTTGTAGTATAACACTTTTACGTAATGGAGTAAAAATAGTGAAGTTACGTATGTTATGAACTCTGTTAAAAGGGACAGGAAATATTGCACGTTTATTATTATTTAATAAACATTTATTACTAGTTAAAGTTATCAATAAATAATCTTAATTTTTCTGTTATAAATTTTAGGTATATATTATATAAGGTTTTAATCTTTTCTTCTAAAGATAAATAAAGTATAAAAACAGAACTAATGGTCTAAAAATACACTATAAACCTGTGTAGTATAAAAACAGAACTAATGGTATAAAAATACACTATAAACCTGTGTAGTATAAACAAATAGAACTAAAAAAATATATTTTTCTTTTTATTTTTTCGTCCAATAAGTTTTTTTTGTTGTGTGCTAAAAACAAACAAAATATTAGTTGTTTTTAAACTAATATTTAAACTTGAATATTTCTAATTTTAGGTTATGATACCGGAAAACAGTAGGAAGAAAAGGACTCGAACCTTCGATAGTATATACTATTGAGTTTACAGCTCAACCCGTCATACCTACAAACGGGACCTTCCTTAGATTAGACGAAGGGCTTTGCCTACGATTGTGTATAACCAAGTCTTGCTAATTCTTTATAACACTGCGTAGGTAAAGCCTTTCGTGTTTTGATTTCTAAAAGCATTAAATTTATTAAGAATAGTATATTAAAGATGATACTGAATAATGTAATCCATCTAATACTGGAGCAGGATAAATACCTAATATTATTGTAAATAAAACTAATATTAATAATATAAAGAATTCACGCTTATTTAAATCAGGTATATTAACTTTAAAAAATTTGGAAAATTTACCAGCAAATACGATTCTATTAAACATGTATATAGTATATGCTGCAGAAAATACTATAGAAGAACTAGCAAAAGCTCCTAATAAGGGTAGTCTTTCAAAAGTACCATAAAGGCTAAGAAATTCCCCTATAAAATTAAGAGATAAAGGAGTTCCTGCATTCCCTAAACAAAGTATAAAAAATAATATTGAAAATAAAGGCATTATCTGAGCGATACCTCTATAAAATGTTATTAATCTAGTAGAAGATCTATCATATAAGATACCTCCGGCACATATAAATAAACCAGAAGAAACAAATCCATGGGCTAGTCCTAAAGTTATACCACCTTCTATTCCTTGTATTGTATTACTAAATACACCTAATACATATACAGCAGCATGTGATACAGAACTATATGCTATAAGTTCTTTTACATCTATAGTTCTTAAGGTACTAAAACTAGCATAAATAATAGTAATAACACATATAAGATAAACTATAAATGTATAATCTAATGAAGCTTTAGGTAATAAAGGTAAAATTAGTCTAAGTATACCATATAAGCTAAGTTTTAAAACTATAGCTGCTAAAAGTATACTTCCCCCTAAAGGAGATTCAACATGTGCTTTTAAAAGTCAAGTATTTAAAAATATGACTGGAGTTTTTACTGCAAAGGCTATAAATATACCACAAAATAAAAATATTTGTGTATAATAATTAAAATTCATTTTATATAATGCATCAAAATCTGTAGTACCCATTATAGAATATATTCCTAAAATAGATAATAATAAAAATAATGAACCTAATAAAGTATAGAGAAATAAATAAAAACTAGCTCTAACTCTATTACTAGAACCAAATAATCCTATTAACACAAATAAAGGAGGTAATATACTTTCAAAAAATATATAAAATAAAAAAATATCTAATACCATAAACACTGCTAATAATAGTGATTCTAATAATAGCATTATTATTAAATACCATTTAATATTTTCTGATATTGAAGTCCAGTTTGAAATTAGTGTAATGGGCATTATAATAGTTGTTAATAATACAAAATATATAGAAATACCATCTATTCCTAAATAAAAATTATACTCATTTATACTATAAGGTTCTTGAACAAATTGAAATTGATTAGAAGAAAAATCAAACAAGATAAATATAAATAAAGAAACAAGATAATTTATAATAGATATTATTAAAGCTATAATTTTTTGAACTCTAGCAGAATTAAATGACTTATTATTTGAGATAGTGTGTATATCAGTAGATATAATAAGTGCACCTAATAAAGGTAATATAAGTAAGGATAATAATAACATCCTAAAAATAAAGAAGAAAAAAATTCCCTCTAAATTAATTATATATAAATCTATATATATTAAATTGTAACACCATAGATATCTCTATAATATAACCTAACAGTACGCAGAGTTTAATGTAAATCTAAGGCATCTTTTATGTAGCTACAAGATAATACTACAAAAACTTGAGCTTGTATAAAAGCTATAGCTAATTCTAATCCTGAAAATGCTATGATAAAAGCTAGAGGAAGTAATCCTAAAAAGAAAAATAGTACACCTGAAGTCATAATATTATATGTAAATCCACTTAATATGTTAAGTAACATATGTCCTGATAAGATGTTAGCAGCTAATCTTAAACCTAGTGATACATTTCTAGCTAAATATGATATAAATTCTATTAAAACTAAGAGAGGTAATAAGCCTAAAGGGCAACCAGCTGGTACAAATAAAGAAAAAAATTTTAACCCATGTATTTGAAATCCTAATATAGTAGCACCTAAAACAAGACTAAAACTTAATGCAAAAGTTAATACAAAATGACTTGTAGATGCAAAACTATAAGGTATCATACCTATTAAGTTATTTATTAATATAAACATAAATAATGCATATATAAATGGAAAATACATTTGTCCTTTTTTATCATTTATTTGATTTACTACTATACTATGTACAGTTGCATAAATAGTTTCCATACTTATTGATCAACTATTTGATATTAATTTATTATAATTATTAGCTAGTATATTTACATTTAGAGTAATAAAAAATCCAATTACTAAATAAAATCCTATATTAGTAATAGAAATATGAGCATCAGCTATTAAGGGGGCATCTAGACTTATTAAATCTCTTATTTCAAACTGATCTAGAGGACTTGTTGTAAAATTTAAAGTATTCTTCATAATTCTCTGCGATATATTTATTCATATTTAGAACCTATTCCTTGTATAGGTTCTAAATGTATAGGGGTAAACTTTGATTATAAAAAAAGTGTTTTTCCTAGCTTTTACTTGGCTTTTGTTAAACTCACCGAAAAAAAAAGTAAAGTATTTTACTTTTTTTTAAAGGGATCCCGGATCCCTCCTGCGTTTATTGATTTTTTAATCATAATAAGAATTTTTCTAATGAAACACTTTGAATAGAAATAGGCATTGAACTATGTAATATTCCACATATTTCAGAACATTGACCATAAAAAGTACCTTCTCTATTAATATGTACAGACATTTGATTTAATCTACCTGGATAGGCATCACATTTAATACCTAAAGCAGGACAAGCAAAAGAATGTATAACATCAGCTGCAGTTATCATAAATCTTGTATGAGTTAATTCAGGTAGAATTACTCTATTATCTACTTCTAACATCTTAAACCTCCTTTTTCTAAGTCTGATTCAGGAACTAAGTATGAATCATATTCTATGAATTCATTATCAATATTTAAAAAATCTGCATATTGGTAACTTCAATATCATTGATGTCCTTCTACTGTAACAGATAAATTAGGATCTGTAACTTCATCCATTAAGTATAATAATTTAAAAGAAGGGAATGCTATTAGTATTAAGATTAACGCAGGAGTTATAGTTCATATTAGTTCTATTAATGTACCATGGTTTAAATATTTATTACTTATAATATTCTTATTATATACATAATTTCTGATAATTGAAAGTAATATTCATCCTACGCTAAATAATATTATAAATAAATAAAACATAATATTATCATGTAGTTCGATCAAAGCTTCCATTTGAGGACTAGCAGTATCTTGAAAATATAATCCTCAAGGCTTAGGTACGTCACATGTGCTATGTCATGTTTCAAATATATTGGACCTGTGTATTGTATAATCTATTGTATCAAAGGTATTAGAAATATTATTAATTATTTTTCTGTTATAGATTTTAGGTATATATTATATAAGGTTTTAATCTTTTCTTCTAAAGATAAATAAAGTATAAAAACAGAACTAATGGTATAAAAATACACTATAAACCTGTATATTATAAAAAAATAGAACTAAATTTATATAATTAGCCGGGAGAGAAAATCGAATTCTCATTCTTAATGCATGAAATTAATGTTCTAACCAATTGAACTATCCTGGCTTATAAAAAATAACACAACACAACACAATACCTTGGTTATTTTTAAGGGAGGATACCCTGACTTGAACAGGGAACTTACTGTGCCACATACAGCTGTTCTACCTTTTGAACTATATCCACCTTTATATAGCAAAAGTCCTGTAAGTATAATATATTAATTAAATATAACAAAGGCTAGGCCTGATAACAAAAAAGATATATCTTTTTTGTTATCAGGCCTTTTATTTGTGCCACACAACACTCTAGTGAGAAAATATATATTTATGTTGTATAGCCTCAGACATAAAGATATAAACAAACAAACAGAGCTTTTGCTACAAAAAAATTTTTTGTGTGTATGAGAGGAATCAATGTATGACTGACTGATAGAAAAAAAAAGTATATTTTTTTTTTCATAGAAAGCCTAAGCGAGGAATCAGCACGTTTCTTTATATGGGTAACAAGACTTGAACTTGTATGGATAATACCATCCCGTCCTAAGCGAGACCTGACTACCAATTCCAGCATACCCATTAAAGTCTATATTTACCTAGCACTCAACACTACGTGAGGGGCCACAGAAAAATATTTTGTGTTTCACTCACTTTTATATAAGGGAACAAAGCAAAAAATATTTTTTTTTGTTATTAGAGGCAAATGCCAGTCCTTTAATACATAATTATGAATTAAAAATTGCCCAAGATAAGATTCGAACTTATAACCTAAACATCTTCAGAGTTCCGCTCAACCAATTGAGCTTCTTGAGCTATATATAAATAAAGCCTTTTAGGCTAAAACTATAGGCTATACCAGAAAAAAAAAAGTATATTTTTTATGGAGCTAGGCAACAAAGATCAGCGGGGAAAAATATATTTTTCCCCGCTGATCTTTGCGCAGTAGTGGACTCAGAAAAAAAAAAATAAAAAATTTTTTTCTATGGCCCCCCCACATATCTGCGTTAAGCTATAATTATCTTATACTAAATGTAATAAAATGGAGATATTAGGATTCGATCCTAAATTAATGATGTGCAAAATCACAGTTTTACCTATTAAACTATATCCCCTTTTTTAATATATATAATAAAAAACACTTAAGTACTAATATGGGTATAGGATTTAATCTAGTAATATAGCGCGGGGAACCAGCGTTAAACTTAAAAACCTGAATACTATAAAAATAAAGAATAACCCATAAGGGATTCGAACCCTTATTTTAACAGTGAAAGAGTTCTGTCTTAACCATTGGACCAATGGGTCTTTTAGCGTTATCAAAAGCTAAAAAAAAAATAATTTTATTATTTTTTTTTTGAATCTAGCTTATGTTACTATATT
>JGI12698J15209_1000016_pt1 | contig 11259 bp, 6 predicted proteins | sample TexAe_OM3H0_O3_FD_15209 | JGI IMG/M metagenome (IMG submission 15209) | reverse complement strand
TCGTTCGTTGATCGCCGTTTGATATCAATGGCTTAACCTTTATCTTATCAATCCCTGAGACGCTCGTTTGAGCGATCGTTTCCCGTTGACAATCCGTGGAATCTTTTTAGTCCCGTACGTATATATGCCAGGCCCTTTTTATAAACAAACGGTTCCCGCTCCGCCCATGTCTTCAGGCGTTCATACCACCTATATTATCATTGTCGATGGCCCTTGTGTTGGCGCGGCACCCTTTGGCTGTCCATCTACCCTATATTCTGCTGAAGACGAACCTCTTTTCTGCCCCAAAGAGCTCGCAGAGCCAATCCGTCGATGGCCCGAGCTGGCTGGGTATTCTACCCTATCTGGCAAGCTACCAGTTAGCCTGCTTATCCGGCTTCAGTTCCCGGTGAGTATATTCTTCCACCTTTCGCGGATTTAATATATATTTCTTCAGGGCATCGTTTGTGATTCCTGCGGGTCGAACAATTGCCAGTGCCTTTTACTCTTCTGGGGCGAGCCTTGTCCTCCCTGCTTCCTCACACAACGGCCATGCACCTTCACGAATCCTCTGTTATATTTAGAAACACTCCGTTTCTTCCGGGACACCGAATACTTCAAGCTTGGTGCGCTTCCAAACCATTCACGTCTTTCTCACCTGATCCTATTTTAGATTCTTTACACGATCGAGAGTGCTTTTTGGCTGACTTCTACGCCTCCGCCAAAGCCTCCTTTGACCTGTTTGATTATTATTCCTATCATGCCGAGATCTTGGCTAGCCATGGCTACGTTTCTCTGATTCAGAGCGTCCATAATACTTCTGTACTGAATTCCATGGCTGTCCTTACCCTAGGCCTTAATATCCCTAAGGCCATTATGGATTTACTCCGAAGCCGTTCTGTAGTATTAGGACAAGACCTTGATAGTTTTCATGCAAAGCTCGTGTCCACTATTCAAACCGAGCTCTGCCGGCAAACCCTTACATAAAGCACCTGTACTATCCACGGAAACATTTGTCTCTTTTTGGCCACTTGCACCTTTATCTGATGACCGTGCCTGTAAATTTTAAATGTTTCCGGATTCGTCCCGCCTACGCGTTCTTCATACCGCCGTGCTACAGCACGTTACACACGTGTGATCAAATCCCAACCTATTTGAGCAGCGAAGTCCCGCTCCCGGTTTACTTACTACTTTCGGCTCCTCCGTGGCAGTTTACTTGCCTTTCCCAGTTCCGTGGGTTTCATGTGTAACTATGATTCCGTGTCCTTTCTGTCTGACTCGCCTTCCCGTGCCCTTTCAGACAAGACGGCGTTTCCTCGAATGCTTAAGCAGCATTTACACGCGCTTTCACGTGCCAGGACGCGTGTACTGGTGTCTTTATCCGGTTATCTCATAGCCGTATTTAGACAAACCCGCTCTCCCCTTTTCATACATCGTGACTTGCTAGTTGCAAGTCATGTTTATATCTGTCGGGAGCGTTCATAATTTTCCCATGCACTATCTTTGCCCTATATAAACTTGCATATCCTTGAGGATTTCCTCAGTATTCATACTACACATTACTTCTTCTCGAATGCCTTCTTACAGCCAACCTCGCCTTTCTACTGCCCAAGAAGCCTTCGTGGTTTCTTTGGACAAGAAGATACGGGCGACCCACTACAAAGACACCCAGGATCAGCGCGATTTCTTAGATAAACAGTCCCAGCTCGTCGTAAGCTTTATCTGATTTATTTTCAGAATTTCCGTGGTAATCCTGCGTTTTTATAGTTGAATTATAGGGACCACATCTGGTCCTTCGTCCATCACCGGGAAGTCGGCGAAGTCGTCTTCACGCTTCGTATGGCGTACCAGGCGTCGAACAACGCTCGCAACTCCGGAAGTAATACTCCTTATTCCGAAATCTGCGTTTTCGCAGCCGACATCAGCCGCGAGCGCAATGCTATCGTGAGCAGAGCCCAAGCCGAGGCGGCACGCAAGCGTTTGCAGCACCGTCAGGAGCTTCAAGATGCCCGTGACTACGCTGCCGCCCAGACCCTTAAATCTTTCAAAGAGTCCGGTTCCAAGGTCGATTATCCTTACTAATATCTTTTCCGTGGTTTTTACTTATCGGTTATTTCAGGCTAAACTTGTCACAGCAACGGCCCAAGCTATGCCGGATGATGCCCGTGTTGATTCTGACAACGAGAGCGATGGCGGACACGCCGGGCCGCCTTCTGCTCCCACGGTCCGAGCCGCTTCCCCTATGAGTGAGGACGATCTTCCCCCGCTAGCTTTACCTCACCCGGTTCGTCTAGCTTTATATTTTGTGGCACTCGGAGGTCTTATTGACCGTATTAACGCCTTACAGGTTATCGACACCGGCGCCCCGGCCCACATTCTAGTCGGTCCACAAATCCCTGCCAAGCCTGTTGGTTCGTACTATACTGCCATGTTTTCCATGGATTTCCTTACTTTGTTAATCTTTTTAATTTTTCTAGCCGTGAGTCCTTTCGAAGCCCCAGCCCTTCGTGTTCTAACCACCTTGATGGCCGATCTCAGCCTTCATCCAAGACCACTAGTTCCGTACCCTTCGCCATCTGTATATCTCTTTTGCTAATTACCGCCCAGAACCCCCGGGCACCGGAGTTTCATCCCGGGCGGCCACAGTTCCTCGCAAGCGAAAGCGAAACGACCTTGCCGCCGCCTATACCAACGATGCGGCTCGGATTACACCGAACTCCCAAGGTATTACTTCGTATTAATTCCATGGAATGCTAATTTTTTATTTAATAATTAGCCCCCGCCACTTCGGAGCCTCCGAAGGTTCCTGCCGTCACTGGGGCGGACCCCGAAGTCCAAAAACTCGAAAAAGCCGAGGCCAATCGTCCTCTTCGGGAGCGGACTACCAACCTCCAGGGCGTCCTCAGCAAACAATCCTCTCACGTTCGTCGACTCATCCGCGAGCGCGACGCGCTCGAAGATCACGACGTTCGCCGCGCCATCGAGGCCGGAGTTGGAGCCCGCAAGCCTTCCCCCCGTTTGGTCGCCCTCCATTCCGAAATTGAGAAAGTCAGCGCCGCCCGCGAGGCTACTTCCAACGAACTCGAAAGCCTCTATAATAGCGCGTCCTCGGGGTCTGATGAAGACTACACCCCAGTCGCGGCCCCCGACTCCGTGAGTTCTTTCTTGTTTANCATTCCTTGGTATTTACGTGGCCTAGGACGTCTAGGCTCTGTTATCTCTGCGGCTATCCGGATGTCACTAGTTCCGGCCTGTGCCTGCTTGATGACGAGTTCATGCCTGTCCCGTATACGCGCACTTAACCCGTACGTTTAACGGACGAATTTCTTTTCTTTTGAATTCCGTGTATTCCATTGAAACCGAATATTTATTTCCACAGCAACTATTCGTTTAGTTACTGTAGACTCCCTGTTTATTTATCTCACCCGTAGTCATTCCTTTGCAATCCCACTGTCGTTACAGAACTTGGTGCATTNCGGAGTCAGACTACGGNCTAAACTTCTCATTTCTTGTCCTTGGTACGTTTCGACCTTCTTGGTCCNGTACTTTCTACTTTATCTGGTCGGCCCGACTCATCCTCNTCTTCCGACTCAGGTCCTTCACTATCCTCTGACTCTGATTCGCTATTGGACCCACTACCTGGTGGTCGTAGTCTTATTCTATGGAATTGAAAGTCTTTCCCTTTGTACGGTTTTTCGCCCTCAGGTTCCTCTTCGTCCTCCATCTCATCCAAGCGCTCTTTCGAGACGTCTATCAGTTTTTCTATTTTCTGGTTTAGAGTCATCTTTTGCCTTTGATAGAACGGCAATACCCTGAATTTCCCTATCTTTCCTTGTAAAACAGCTCCGTTCATTTCACATAGGATGTAGGAGCCGCCCTTTGTCCTTCGTACCACTACCATAGGACCATTCCACCGATCTTTGTTACGGCTATTCAACGAGTCCTCAACAGCAGTATTACGCACCAGGACCAAGTCGCCAGGTTCAAACTTGTAATCTCGAATTACATGTTTATATTTTTCCATGTATTTATAGGCATCTGACTCTTTGAATTTATGAACTCGTTCACGCATCTCGTCCACATGGTAAGTATGTTTAGCTAGGGCTTTCGCGCGCAAGCCAACTAACTCGTNCGTGCTCAAGATCGTGTCCGGCCATTCTACCAGCCAGGTAGCCTCTTCTATGTCCAACGGCAGTATCGGGTGGGCCCCACATATTGCGAAATATGGCGAGCACCCAAGACCCCGCCTGACCGTTATCCTGTCCGCCCATATTACTTGAGGGAGGAACCAGAACCATTTCCCTAAGTCCCCATCCGTGGCTTTAGAGACTGACTGCCGGATATCCCGGTGTCCAACTTCGACTGTCCCATTCGCCTGAGAGTTGAAAGAAGAAATTCTAATTCCAATTATCCCGTATTTCGATTTTAGCCATTGCACAGCTGCTATGAATGGTTTACCGTTGTCGGTGACTAACCACTGCGGGCATCCCCAACGACAGATAACCTCTTCTAGTAGAAACTTACCAATGGCTTCTGCATTTGCGCTTCGTAATCCCCGTGCTTCTAGATACCTTGTTAACGCACACCTGGCATCAACAATATACCTGCACTGGTTAGAGACTTCACTCATGTGCATTACGTCCGTGTGTACTTTCTGAAAAATACTCGGAGTAGCTGTGACTACCGGTGGAATTCTGAACATAGATTGCTGTCGCCGTTGGCAGGCGGCACACGTCTTAACGTACCATCGTACATCTTTTTCTAGCTCCGGCCACCAAAACCTTAGTTCTATCAAAGCTGTAGTTGCATAGCCGCCACGGTGTCCAAGAGAATCATGCGTGGCTCTGAGCATATACATCCTATGCTCCCTGTCGACTACAAGCCGGTGCATTGCATCCTCTCCTCGTTTATACAATCTTCCATCTTCACTTAAGAAGAAGCGATTTGCGTACTTGACAAACCGTTTGTATTTCAAACTATTTTCCATTCCTGTCGGCCTAACCGACATATCCCTTAACCAGGCCTTGACCTTGTCAACTTTTATATCTTGCGCTCTTGCAGCTGCAGACCTACGCTCTTCATCGTATGGCTCTCGTTTATCTGGATTATTGCGTAGCTCTGAGTTAGGTAATAAACCGCCTTCAGCAGCTAGTTGGATATATTGCGGAACGGGTAGTCCTTCTGACTTGTACGTGTCTCGTACAATCTGAGTTCTTACTAATTCTTCAGACCTAGCCATCTCTAACAATTCCTTGAACCCTTCTAATGATTCAGGCGCTTTTTCAGTAGACTGTAGATATCCACCTCTCTCATCAATTCGATCTCTGAAATCATCAAAGTCTTCTGGCTGTTTTATTGAGTAATCCCAGTCCGGATGATCTTCTGGTGGCATATACTCTTCGAATTCTTCTTCATTGACTGGCCATTCTTCATCCCCAGGCTGTTTTTCTCTACGCGACAACCCATCCGGTGCAAAGGTAGCACCCTTCACATGTTTCAGCTTGAAGTGAAACATTAGGATCTGTTCAATCCATCGGTTTATGGTAGCGTTCGGCCCCATACCTGGATTACTTAGCATTCCCTTAATATACAAGGCGTCTGTTTCTATGACCAAGCGCCTGCATCCCAACAGCCAATACTGCATAGCGGTGAGAGCTCGTTTAATGCCATACAACTCTCTCTTGGGTTGAGAGAATCTAGCTTCCCGGCTGTTCATAGGCAAGGAAGCGAATTTAGCGTAATGCTTCTTCTTGGGATCTATCAAGTCCATTTGATAGATTATTACCCCAATCGCCATCCATGAAGTATCAACTGCTAAGAAAATATCTGTATCCCAATCATAGTTCAAGGGCCGTAGGCATGGTGCATTTTTAAGTGCTTCCTTTAATGCTTCCATAGATTTCTCTTGAACAGGCCCCCATACAAATATAATCCCTTTGCACGTTAACTTCTGGATAGGCCTCGCGAGATCTGCGAAGCCCTTGATGAACATCCGTAGTACCCCAACGGTGCCCAAGAACGAGCGTACTCCTGATACGTCTGAAGGAGCACCCCATCTCAATATTACACCCACTCTATCCGTACTCGGTTTCCTGCCTTCATACGAACAGAGGTGTCCTACAACATGGAACTCATCTGCACATACTACAGACTTGGATCCAGCTAGCGTTCCATGGCAATACTTTATACGCTGAACTATTCTATTTATATTTTGGAAGTGTTCCCAGACAAAGCGTCTGATACCAGGATTCTCCTTGATGGTTTCATATGTTCCATCATTGGACTGATATCGTGAGCTCGGCCCCCTGACTGGTATATCGTCAATATACGGTATTGTGATGTGAGGAATCTCATCTTGCAAGATGTATGTCACATCGTCGTGAAAGATCGGTACCGAGTTAGTCCAACCCATGGGTAATTTGACCAACCGTAGAGCTCCAAAAGGCGTCTGAAACGTGGTAAAGTCTCTAGACCCTTCGGCGAGATCCCTAGCGTCATATCCAGAATATAAATCTAAGCAGCCCCCACACGCTCTACCTGCAAAGTGGTTTGCTAGTTCGTCCGTAGCTGGTGGCAACCCCGAATGTGCAATGGTGACCGCATTCAATGGTTCCAGGGCATGTACAAGTCTTATACTCTTTCCGTCTTTCTTTATAACTCCGAAAAACTTGCTTCGATAGGATGAATTAGAGGGTTCATAGACCCCTGCGTCTATCTTTCTTTTAATCACCTTACAAAATTCTTCTAATTGTCCCCTGGGAATTGGAATGCTCCTTTCCACCCATGGTTCATGCTCAATAACCGGTATTTCAATAGGCGGGAAGAAGTCTTGTCGAAAACTTCCCCGTTCTTCATCAGTCCATGCAAAAGCTCCTTCTTGCTTGATCATGAAGTCATGTAGCAATTTCCGTTCTTCTGGCCACAAGAATCCTTCTGGGTGCAAGTCATCAATGATCTTCTTGCGTTCCTCGGTATATTTCAGTGTTGGCGAGAAGTCTTTAGGATTCGGGTCAAGCCCTGGCATATCTTTCAATGGATCACCAGTAATTTTCCGTTTAATCCTGTACCTTTCAGGTAACTCTGTATAAACCGGCCTGACCTTCATTCCTACTGGCTTATACTTCTTGGCTGCAAAGACAGATACAGGTTCAATTCTAACCTTATCTTCGCCTTTCACCGTTTCTTGTTTGTTCGGTTTATCCAACTGGCAGCAAGAACACTGGATATCCTGACTTAGAACGTGCACTGTTTTTACCTTCGACTTATCAGCTTGACCTCGATAAGTACTTTTACGAGGTGTCTTGACGTTTTCACGATCCGTATTGCTCCAAGTAAAAACATCATATGTCCTTCCATTATCATCCTTTGATTTCTTTCCGCCACGGAACTCTTGAAATAAAACTGCCGCAGCTTTATCTTTTTGAATTTCCGTGGAAGTCGAGGCACTGATATAGGCCTCTCGAATTTCTGTGGGGTTGAAAACTTTGTCCCGCGGCCGGACATAGTTTTTAACTAAAGGCTCCCCTTTCTCATCAAACTCAACTACGACCGCAAGCTCTTCTCCTTCCTGCATTGGCACTAAATCCTCGAAGAGCAGCGAAAATCCTTTTCAGCCATAGCAGCGGTTCGTTTATTATCATGTCCTAACACTTCTACCGTAGTTCCATTGTTATGGGGAACATGCTTCGTAGTTCCACGATCGAATGTGGGTACAGCATACATCCGCCCAGTGTTTGGATCGGTCATCGTGACGACTTGTCCTCCATCTGCTGCATTCTCAACTCGGCTACTAGTCAAAACGTCAAAAGGCCTTCCTAGAAGAACCTTATACGCTGGGTTGCTTATGATATGGACTTGTAAATATACGTTCATAGATCCCCACTTGAACTGTACATTTCTAGCCATACCAACCGATTGTTCCATAGTCCCATTGGCACTCTGCATATAGATCTGAATCTTGGGATCCCAAATCAATCCTAAAGATTTTGCTTGAGCTAATGCCATGGATACTATTTGCGAACCAGAGTCCAGTACACTTTCCACGGAATCACGGTTATTTATTACTGGGAATGTGACTCTCAAGTGCGCTGATTCCCTAGCAACATAAACCTGCTTAGGACGCTCTTCATCTTCTAGACTTTCCAAGTACTGTAAGTATGGATCTTGCGCAACTACGGATCCTACGGGAATATTCCCTTCGGCCACAGTCGTTACATAGACTCCAACCCGTGGTAATTCTTCTATGTCCAATGCGTCATCTCCTAGCGAAGCATCCGTTTCTGTATTATTTTCTACTTGCATCGTTACTGCCTCCGGTGCCTTGGGCTGAAATGGTTGCCTGACTTTTGTAAGTTTTAACCGTTCTCCTTCCCTAAGCTCCCTAGACAAGCCGAACAAGTCACCAAGCTTGACTGTTACTTCAGTATTATGTATCTGATCAATAACTTCGTCCGTAACACCGTCCCTTTGGATAGGCGCCCTAACTCTGTAAGCCTTCTCCCCAGGAATAGCTCCCACATTTGGTTGAGAATTTCCTTTATTGAATGCTGGCTGAGTTCGATCCCCAGTGTTCAAAGGTCTTACGTTTTTATAAGGCATATCTCTCCAGTTGGTCTTTTTAAATACTTCTGGTGCCTTTTCCGTTTCCCGTGTTTTTGGTCGTTCATTGTCCTCGTCGTCTATCTCTTCAATGGTAACTCTTTTCTTATTTTGCCAATTTTCTTTACTAGCCGGTGGTTTCCGTGGATCACCCTCAGGAGGCTTGGACGGCTGTGGCCTGGATTTAGCCTCCATCCCTGGGCTCTTTAAAAACCCTGCCCTGACTGAGGAGCCGTGTCTTTCCCTCCACGTGTTACTAACAGTTGCTCCGAGCCTCCCGCATTTGCGTTCAGGAAGTTCATCATAGCTCGCATAAGATCTGCTTGATCCGGGACCGGGTTACTAGTAACTGACGGCTGCGCTGGAGACTGCACCATGTATGCCGGCTGTGTTGGCGGCACTGCATAGTTCTGTTGAACCGGTGAAGAAGCCACATATGCAGGCTTGGTAACCTGTGCTTGTGTCATCTGGTTCAACCTAGCTCGGAGTGTCTGCATTTCATCCCACACCGCGTCCATTTCCTTTCCGTCTGGCGCTTCATTTCCATAAAACACGTTTTCCACGGAATACATATTTTGGCCAGCCGGTTTCTTGGCATAATACTCCTCAACTCGTTGTGCTAACGTTCCTCGGCCGTTTGGTATAGGAGTACCATCACCAAACTTCTGCATGCCGTTTTCGAATACAGTCCATCCTTTGTTAACATGTCCTAGCTTAACCAGGCATTCTCGAGCGAAGTGATCTTGTCCGTCACAATAGAAACAAGCCATGTTGCGGTTAAAGTCCCTTCGTACAAAGGGTCTATCTTGTCCTGAACGATATGTATTGTTATTCGCCGTAGAGTCTCTACTTTCACTGTTGCCTTGCTGAGACGGTGGGTCTCTTAAGTGCATCTGGAAAGCTTTCATTAATTCTGCTTGCGAATTTCTGACCTCCTTCTGAACTACCTGGATGGAATCCCTGATGCCCGCAACTTCTTCGCTAAGTTCATCAATCTTCTCATCCCTTCGCTCTGTNTTTACCGGGAGCACTGATGATCGTTTCCTGTCCGATGCATCATAGCCTTCCCAAGTGGTCCCGGCTATCCCGGTCATAGCTAGCTGCTCAGCCATGGATATTAAATCTTTTAACAGGATAGGGTCTTCCTTCCTGTGATCCACGGCATTCGCCCCTGCTATTGGTGGTTGAACACCCGCAGCTTTATCTATATCTGCTTTTAAAAGATTACGCGATGAAATAGAACTCCTTAGAATCATCGCGAACGACGGGTCTAAAGTATCCAAGTATTTCAAACACGCCTCTTTGTTTAGGATAATTGCCGGTTGCTTGGAAAGCTTTTTAAATAATGAAGCAAATTCTACACCAAAGCGTCTCAGTTTTCCTTCATCCTGAAGACGTATGCCCTGGTTAGATCTGCACAGTCTCTCCAAGTCTCCCAGCGTTCCCTCTTTGTCCTGCTTTATTTCAGGATAGCTTTTATACAATTCTTTAAGAAAATCATCATAGGAACTGTTTGCATAGGAATCCATATCACGCCATATATTTCGTTTCTTGAGAGGCAAGTAACCAGTTAAAAGCTTCTTCTTTTCTGTGTCACCCTTGATATCCGCAAGTTCGATGATCTCCCCAACTTGATCAATAAAGTCAAGGAGGTCATCCGAGTCCTCGGTAGTAAACTTCGGTGCATTAGTTTCCCATGCCCGAGGAACTTTGAAACTAGCAACTTTCTGGGTAGACATGTTTTGGTTTAGAGCCCGGTTCTGACTCTGATTTTGGGTTTGGTCGCTAGACGCACTAATGACCTGTGTTGGTAAAAGCTGGCTAGGAATATTTTCCTGGCTAATCTCTAAACCTTTTGAAGCAGACGCAATTGCGCTACGAGATTGATAGGCTTCTGTACGAGTTCTAGTGGAGCTTTTAGCTTCAGTACGACCTCGTTCAGTCGCGGTATCTTTTGGTTTCCCTGTCTTATTTGAAGCAGCGGGGAGCGAAGCAGGTCTTTTTGACACTACAATAGCCCTTTGACTTCTTCGTGGACCAGGAACGTTTTCTTCTGTAGGAGTTCCTTCAGGAGAAATTTTGAACTGTCTGTCTGTAGAACTTGACTAGACTTGTGTCCGAGCGTCACTCGAACCGTAGTAGATTTTTAATTAGCTCTTCAGCTAATGGAACAGATATTCCCAGTTTTACGTGGAAATAGGAAATATAATCTGTAATTGAAACCACCCCTCGCGGTGGGCTCCAGATGAAACGGCGAGTATGCGTTCACCGTGTGTAAGAAAATAAACCCTACACACTAAATAAACACTACACTTTAACGTGCGTGCAAGTTCGGGGGGTTTGGAGCACAGTATATGCCCTTATCGGCAATTTCAGAATAGATTCCCTGTTCAACAAGAAGCGTCACTCCTTATTGCACTTGACAATAGCTGTTCGTTTTTATAACAATCAAAGTAAAAGGGTTGAGATGAATATCCCGTGGATTGAAAGGGTATAGAGCGGGGCTGGTCTTCCTTAGAAGCTAGTCACTCTACCGCGGTTGATTAGAATGTGAATCTCACAGAGCACCCAGCCTTAGCGTAGCTGCGCAGTCACAGGAATTTTAGTATAGAACCTATATGTTGTCACAACGCCGGCCTGGTCTTCAATAAACTAGTTATCGTCACAGGAAGTTCGGGATGG
>JGI12698J15209_1000013_pt1 | contig 11571 bp, 20 predicted proteins | sample TexAe_OM3H0_O3_FD_15209 | JGI IMG/M metagenome (IMG submission 15209) | reverse complement strand
CGCCTGGTAGTCGTACCCGCCGATGCACGTCACGGTGTAGGTGAGGCTGTTCGGGGGCACTTGGCCGCTGGTCTTCGGGTCGTCGAAGTTGTCCCATGCCGTCTCGCCGCTGCCGGTCTTGCGGCCCTGAATGACGAGCGTGGTCTTCGCGGTGCCCACTGGGAAGTTGCAGGTGACGGATGAGGTGGCGGTGAGTTGGTGGTGAATGGGCGCGCCGAGTTGCGTGTCGAAGTTGCAGACGAGCGGCGATCCAGCGCCCCCACTGCTGGACTTGGGCGCGCTGGACGATCCGCAGCCGCCTTGTGCTCCGGTGGCGGCGAGGATGGCGACGGCTGCGGCCGCGCCGGTGATGGTCTTCTTCATGCTTCCCCCTGCTGAGTTGAGGCCCGCCCGGCACCGGGTGCAGGCACTCGAAGCGGACTCCGATGCCGGGCGGGGGCTTGGGTTAGGCCGCGTCTCGCCAGACGGTCACGGCCTGCTTGGCGGGGATGGCGAGGTGGTCGGGCAGCCCGGGGTGATCGGGGTCCGGGTAGAAGCGGACGATGATGAGCTCGGTCAGGATGCTGGGACTGGCCTCGGTGGTGCGCACGGTGCGTTCGACCCCGTAGTCGCGGACGATGTCACCGGTCATCAGGTCGATCGCTTGTGTGCTGATTCTGCGCCGGGCGTGCGCCGGGGCTTGCGTTTTGGTCACTTCGCGCCCTCACTTCGCGTCTATTACAGCTGTGTTATTACAGGTGTACCATCGCGGTAGTACTCTGCCAAGACCCCCACCCCACCGAATCTGAGGAAGCATCAGATGATCAAACAGCGCCTCGAGCCCGAACGTCGCCGCGACGAGGTCGCCGCCGCCCTGCGCACCCGCATCACAGCAGGCGAATGGGCCCCCGGCGCACTCATGCCGTCGGTGCGCGAGCTCGCCGCCGAATACCACTGCTCACCCACCGACAGCCAGGCCGCGCTCCGCATCCTGCGCGACGAAGGCCTCGTCATCATCATCGAGCGGCGCGGCACGATCGTCGCGTGGCCGCAGCAGTCCATCGCCGGCCCGGGCGAGCGCATGGAGCGCTCCGCGAACGGCGGCGGCCTGTTCCGCCCGGCCGAGACCGTGGAGCTGCTGCGCGCCGAGGTCGTCGAGGACGCGCCCGTCGGCGCCCTGTCGGCGTTCGGCCTGCCGGAGGATGCGCCCCTCGGACTGCGCGAGTACGTGGTGCGCGCCGACTCGAAGATCGTGACCTACGGGTCGTCATACGTGCACCCGGACGTCTGGCACCAGGTACCGGAGCTGCACGCGCTCGAGCCGATCCCGGACGGCATTATCGGTGCGATCCGCCGGGCCACCGGCCGGCAGGTCACCGCGGTGCCGACGCAGCGCAAGGCCGATCACGCCACCGACGAGGAAGCCGCCCGGCTCGGCGTGGCGCAGGACGCGCCGGTTCTGGTGGAGGTGACCGAGTGTGTGGCCGACGATGGTGTGGTCGTCGAGTGGAACCTGTCGGTGCACCCGCGCGGGTACTGGGTCGGGCAGTAGACTCGGACCGCGCAGCCAAACGCACCCGACTCCGGTCGGCGATTCTGTCACCGCAACGCCCCTCCCGTGGACCACCCGGGAGGGGCGTTCGCGTTGTTGGGGATGAGATGGGGATGAGCACCGCACATCCCCATCGAAATTGCCGCCCGATCGACCTGTTTCTGCTGGCTGCTGGCGTCTCTTGGCCACGTGGGGTACTTCAACGTGCTAGTAGCACCCGCTCCGGTGACCGTCATTGATACTCAGTTACGGTGAGTTCTGACGTGCCCATTCTCGGAAGGTCTGATGACTGGTTAAGCGTCGTGATTTGCCGTCAGCCACTCTGATGGGGATGAGATGGGGATGCATCAGCTCACCAACCGCAGCGGCCTGACGACCGGCGTCACCGGACCGTCTGGCTCATCCCCGAGCGCCGCGAGCAGCATCGCCCGGTACTCCACCGGGGCGTGCGTGTAATTCCACGTCACATCCCCCTTCGGCCGCTCGTGACCGAGCACCTCCTTGCGTACCGAGTCCGGCACGCCGGCGTTCTCCAACCGGGACGCATACGAGTGCCTGATGTCGTGTGGAGTCGGCCAGTGCTCCAGTTGCCCGGACGGCCGCTCCCACGCCGTGTGCACGCCGGCCGCGATTGTCGCCGGCAGCCAGATGCGGTCATGGAAGTTGCTCCGGTTCAGCAGCGTGCCACCGGGGCTGTGGAAGATCGGGACGCCGTCAGTGAGCGGCTGCAGTTCAGCGTGCTCGAGCAGCAGTGTCCGGGCTGCGCGAGTAAGCGGGATGTGCCTCTTCCCCGCATCGCTCTTCGGATACTCGCGCAGGCGACGTACGGAGCCCACCTGTTCGACGACGCGCCGCACCTCGATCTCGCCCTCGTCGAGGTCTACGCAGTCCGGAAGCACCCCGATCAGTTCTCCCCACCGCAGCCCCGTCTCCAGGATCATCAGCGGTATGCGACTGTAGACGTCGGGCCGTCGCCGCTTCGGGCGCATGTGCGCGGAGATCTCCAGCACCTGTTCCATCGTCGGCGGCTTCGGGGCCCGGCGGGTTGTGCCTTTCGAGGTGCGTACGACGACGTCGTTGCAGGGGTTCACTTCGATGCGCTGGTCGCGCCGTGCTGCATCCAGCAGCGTTCCGAGGCTTGACAGGATCGTGCGGATGCTGGATTTGGACAGGCCCGCCGCTTCCATCTCGACGACCCAGTTCTGCACGTCCTGGTGGCGGATCGCGCGCAGCGGCTTGGCGCCCCATCGGGGGCCGACGTGGGCGCGCCAGTGGGAGAGCTCCCGTTCGATGGTGGTGTTCTCGACGCGGCGCCCTTTGAGCCATATCTCTCGCCATTCGGCGAGCTTGACGAGGCCGCGCTTCGGATCCTGGTAGGTGCCCGCGTCGATTGCTGCTATCGCCGCGTTGCGGGCGGCCAGCGCGTCCTCTTTCCGCTTGCGCGTGGCCGAGTCGCGTTTGCCGGTCTCGTCGTACCAGCGTGCCTGCCAGGATCCTGCGCAGTTCTTCGTCGGCTTACGCTCGGGCTCCGGATAGGCGGCGCGGCACCTTTCGCAGCCGCACCGGCGGCTTGGCAGCTGCCTGACTCCTAGTGAGCGTGGCATCGGCGGTCTCCCGGCAGATGTCCGCGCCGAGGCGAGTAATCCAGTACTCGATTTCGTCGGCCGTGAGGTTGCTCTTGAGCACGAACAGCACGCCGCCGGGAGCCTGGAGCGCGATGCCCGGGATGCGCTCTGGCAAGCTTTCGGGGTCCACTAACTGTAACCGGATCATAAGTTCCCCCTGCGCCGTTACCGTACGGTGGTGACTGGTTGCCACTCGTGAGCAGCTGATCCGAGCAAGCTACCGCAGCGCAAGGGGGCTGTCTAGGGTCGAATCTGCGTTCGAATATCCGTGTCCTCACAGGTCTGAACCATTCGTCATCGTACGGATCAGTGCGAGGACGGCGCGGCGCTCGGCAAGCGAAAGCCGGGACGAGCCTTCAGTAATCGCGACCAACAGTCGCTCGCCGTCGCCTTCGATCACGATGGGGGCGGGCCCGGCGGGGGGAGTCGCCGTTGCTCGTCCAGCGAGGAAATCATTGATCCAACCGGAGGGAAGGTCCAGGGCGCGCTCGAGGTCGGACTTGGTTGCGTGCTTGACGTCGGTCTCAACCTTTCCTTCCTCGATGCGCTGGATCGTTGCGGGTGAGGGTCCACCGGCAGCTGCGACATCGGCCCTGGTCATACGGCGTTCCTCGCGTCGCCGGCGAAGCGCGGCGCCAAGGGCGGGCCACTTGTCGTAGGTGGATGTGTCGGGGCTCATGGCGCTCAGTTTGCCCGATCATCGTCGTCCAGTCCACGCGTCTGGTGAGTTTTGGCGACCAGCTGACGCCAATTACGCGTACCGGCGCACAAATAGAGGCGTGCAACCTTGCACGCGCGCCGTTTCTTACTCTTCGCAGCTCATGACTACTTGCCATTACTCGCCGTCCCGTCTATGGTTGGTCTCCTGAGGCCCCCAACCAGCGGAGGTGAATCGCCTCGTGGGCGACGTTCTACAGCTGCAAAGCGCCACTGATCTGCCCGTTCCCCCGGTGGCCGGCCTGGAGCCGCTGCTGACCATCGACCAACTGATCGCGTGGACGGGTTACTCGCGATCACTCATCCAAACTCACCGGTATCGCGCCGACAACCCGCTGCCGACCATCGGCACCGTGGCTGGCCCGCGGTTCCTGCCGTCGGAGGTACTCGCGTGGATGCGCGACGAGTACGCCCGAGCGACCAGGATCGAGGCCGCGCGGTGAGCATGCTCATGCCCTTCGCGAACGGAGAGTTCGCGCTGGAGCTGATCCCCGACGGTGACAGCTTCAAGGTTGCCGCGGCCGGCCTCGCCCGCTCGCTGGCCTTCCGAGACGCGGCCGATCTCGTCCGTTCCCTCCCGGAGGCCGAGAAGGGGTACGAGCTAGTCCGTACCCCTGGCGGAATGCAGACCGTGTGGATGCTGACCGAGGCCGGCTTCTACCGGGCGCTCGGGCAGCGCCAGGCGGCGCGGATCACCGACGAGCGGCAGCGGGCCGTCGTCGAGCGGTTCCAGGCGTGGGTGTACGGCGAGGTGCTTCCGTCGATTCGGAAGACGGGCGCGTACGTGAATGCGCCGTCGCCGCAGTTCGAGATCCCCTCGACGTTCGCCGAGGCACTCGAGCTCGCCGCCCGTCAGGCGCGGAAGCTCGAGGAGGCCGAGGACCGGGCGGCGTTCGCCGAGCACCAAATGCTCGAGATGGCCCCGGCCGCACGTATGGCCGACGAGCTGATGGACGCGGCCGGCGACTACTCGGTCCGCGAGGCCGCGCAGATCCTCTCCCGCGACCCGCGGATCGACACGGGCCAGGGGCGCCTCTTCCGGTACCTGCGTGAGATCGGCTGGCTGGACAGCAGCAACACGCCGTATCAGCGCCACGTCGACTGCGGCCGCATCGTCTTGCGGATCAGCTCGTACGAGCACCCGAACCGGGACGAGCTCGTGGCGACGCAGCAGGCCCGCATCACGGCGAAGGGCTTGGGCGAGCTTCACCGGCTGCTTGGCGGTTCGGCGCAGTTCCCGGCCCTGATGTCCGAGGAAGTTGCCGCGTAAGACCCCCGCAACGAAGCGCAGCCCCCGGGCGGAATCCGGGAGCTGCGGATGGACTCAACACCTCGAAAGGACCAAGTCCATGTTCAATCACAGTACCAAGCCCCGGCACGGCCGGGTGATCGACGAGTCCGGCCGTGAGGTCGACGACACGCAGCCGATGCGTCTGCTGTCGTTCGTGGCCGGCCTGGCGCACCGTCACGCCGAGGANGAGACGCAGGAGCTGCCGGTTTCGCGNCTGCTGCATGACGGCCGGTCGGCGGCGACGACGGTTCTGCCGGTGCATGGTGCGCGNACGATTGTGATGCGTCGTCCGGTGGCGCCGTCGGAGCCGCCNTTGTCGGNGCNGTTCCCGNGNNNNTTCTTCGAGATCCCGGAGTTCGTGCAGCAGCTCGACGAGATGTCGGGTCGGGTGCATGCGGAGACGGCGCGGATGTTCCGCGAGTTCGGCGTGCAGATGAACGCCCTGCTGCGTCGGGCGCGTGAGGTGTCGGCGGCGTGGCGGTATTCGTCGGTGGAGTCGGACGGCGAGGAGTTGGCGGCGGCGTATGCGGCGGCTGGGACGGCGGAGATGCCGGGTCTGGTGTCGCAGGTGGCTGAGGAGATTGTGCGGCGCGCGAAGGCGGGTGCGTCGCTGTGATCCACGAGACGGCGAGTGCGCACGCGGGTCGCACGGTGATGTGGGGCGAGAACGAGTACGTCGTCGAGGACTGGTGGGACCGGGTGTCGGGCCAGTCGTGGGCGTGGGCGAAGGGCAACCCGGCGTGCATTCAGTACGCCATGCGGACGTGCGCCACCAGGATTCCGGACGACGACGAGGTGCTGTACGGAAAGGTCAACGGCCTCGGCCACCTGGTGCACGTCTCGGAGCTCGGCGAGGTCGTCCGATGAGGCCGTGGCACTGGAACTGCGAGCTGCCGGGCTGCCGGTCGTGTGGCGCGGGCTACCCGTCGGAGGGGCGCGCGGTGGCCGCGCAGCAGCGGCACATGGAGCAGAACCACGCGCGCGTGCTGGCGCGCATCAACAACATCACCACTTGGGGGAACTGATCATGACCACTCGCGAGGAGTTCATCACCGGCCTGCGTCAGCTCGCGGATTTCCTGACCGTCAACCCGGACGTGCCGGTGCCGTCGTACCTGTCCATGCAGGTGTGCGCGGAGGGCAAGACCGACGACGAGCAGCGCGCGTTCGTGGACCGCGCGGCGCTGGCGATGGGTGTCGAGGCGTTCGACCCGCACCACAGGGGTGAGCACTGGGAGGCCGAGCTGCGGTTCGGGCCGGTCAGGTACTTCGTGTTGGCGATCGACGAGGCGCACATGGCCGATTACGACGAGGCGAACCGGCTCGGTAAGGCGGCGCTGGCGGCGAAGAAGGCGCGCGAGGAGATCGAGCGCCGCAACACGGAGCTGGCGGAGCGGCTGCCCTACGGCACGGCCGTGACCTACCGCGGCGACCCGTGGAAGGTCACGTGGACGGGTGTCGCCGACAACGGTGAGGACCGGTGCGAGATCGAGCGGGCCGGGACGTTGACCGGTCCGCGGGAGACGGTGCGCGTCGCCGAGGTGGAGATCGCCGAGGTGGCGGCGGACGACGTGCTGCTGATGGGTGGNNCCCGATGAGCAGCGAGCTGACCCCGGAAGANCAGCGCCACGGCGNCGTCAACCTGCTCGGGTCCATCGCNTGGGGTGCGATCACGTGGGGGTTCGCGTGGCTCGTCGGTGCGCCGCATTGGGCCTGCTGGCTGTTCGCGCTCGTGTCGTGGGACGCGCAGTCGAACGCGAGCGGTATCCGTTACCGGATCAAGAAGCTGATGGGTGGTGAGTCCCGATGACGCTGATCACCACGGTCGCCGAACTCGAAGCGCTGCCCGTTGATGCGCGGCTGAGCGACTGCGACGAAGACGTGTGGCGCAAGAAGACCACCGAGCGCTGGATGCTGACCGACTCGGACCCCGGCGCGCTGGGGCTCCCGGCGGCGGCGGTCCTGGACCTGTACGCCCCGCTGACGTTGATCTGGCCGCTTCCGATGTCGCCCGAGCTGGTGTCGACGCGCTGCTGCGGCCACGACTGCCACGACACCGCCCTACTCCGCCCCGGCTCCACATACCTGTGCCCGGACCACGGCGACTGCTCGGCCGACATCAGGAAGGAGCAGACCGACGATGAGCACTGACATCCCGCCGCTCAAGACCCGCAAGCCGTCCGGGAAGCCCCCGTGGCCGCTGGTCCTGCTCGCCGGCCTGGAGAAGGCCGGCAAGTCCTACAGCGCGGCCGCGTTCAGCGCCAGCGACCTGATCGACCGCACGTTCTGGGTGGAGATCGGCGAGGGCGCGGCCGACCAGTACGGTGCCATGCCCGGCGCGCGCTACGAGATCGTCGAGCACGACGGCAGCTACATCGGCATCGGCCGGGCGCTACGGGCCGCGACACAGCAGCCGCGCCCCACCGGCAAGCCCCACGCCATCGTCGTCGACTCGATGACCGAACTCTGGGACCTGCTCTCGGAGGAGGCGCAGCAGACCGCGAACGTCCGGAAGAAGAAGGGCCCGGACGGCGAGGCGCAGATCACGATGGACCTGTGGAACGTGGCGAAGAAGCGGTGGCGCCACATCCTGGACCTGCTGCGCACTTACGACGGCCCGGTGATCCTGACTGCTCGCCTGGACCAGGTGGCGGTGATGGATGCGAACGGGAAGCCGACGACGGAGCGCGAGTACAAGGTGCGCTCGGAGAAGAACCTGGCGTTCGAGTGTGACGTGGTGGTGAAGCTGTTCGCGCCGGAGCGTGCTTTGGTGACGGGCGCGCGGTCGCTGCTGCTGAACACGGGCGCGGATGGTTTGAAGGTCGCGGACTTCACGTTGGACACGCTGATGAAGTCGCTGGGGTTGTCGGTGGAGTCGACGTCGCCGCGTTCGTATGTGGCGCCGAGGGCTGCGCCGCAGGTGGGTGAGGAGCCGTTGCAGACGCAGCGGGAGCGGCCGAGCGCGCCGCAGGCTGACGAGTGGTCGACGCCTGCGACGGAGCAGCCGCAGTTCGCCACGGACCCGCAGGTGCGGCAGATCGCGGTGCTGGTGAAGGACAAGCGCGGCATCGGTGGCAGCAGGCCGGCTGATCGGGAGCTGCGCCTGGCCGTTGTCGGAGCGATCGTCGGCCACCTGGTGCACACCTCGAAGCAGCTGACGCTCCGTGAGGCCTCGCACGTCATCAAGGTGCTGTCGGCCGAGCCCGATTTCGATCCGCAGCAGTACGTCGGCCAGGAGATGGTGCGGCAGCACGAGGAGGCCCACGTGGACCTGTCGGACGCGTCACCGGCTGCGGTGGCTGAAGCCGAGCGGTTGGAGGGGCTGCCGGGTGGTGCGAGCGTCGAGGACGTGCTGCGGGACCGGCTGGAGTCGGCCGGCGATCCGGGCATGGTGACCCGCGTCTGGCAGTCCGTCCTCGCCGAGGAGGAGGCCAACCGCATCGATGCGGCGGGGTTCGAGCGGCTGACGGCGCTCCGGAAGCACCGACTGGACGAGCTGGAGGCCGACCGTGGCTGGTCGCATCGGCGGCTCGCCGAGAAGACCGGGGCGGCAGCGTGATGACCGAGCCGAAGGTCATCACCGTCAAGCGGTACGTCTGCCCGTTCTGTCAGCGCGGCGGCTCCACCCGGAAGGCCGCCGCCGGGCACATCGCCCGCTGCTGGCACAACCCCGCCGTGCGCGCGTGCCTCACCTGCGCCTATCACGTCGTTGAGAAGGGTGACCCCGAGGTCGGATACCCCGGCGCCGAGTACTGCGACATCAAGGTGGCCAGTCTGGCCACTGGGCTCAAGGTCGGCTGTGCGTCGTGGGACCCGGACCCGGATCTGGACGGTGCCTCGTGACGAAGAAGCCGCACAGCAGCTGCCCGGACGTCCTGCGCAAGGGGATGCGGGACCAGGGCGTCGAGGTCACCGTCAGCCGATTCAGGCCGCTGGTTGTCGGGCCGTACACCACGGACCCGTACACGTGCCCGCACGGCGTGACGTACTGGATCGAACCGACCGGCGAGCAGATCGCCCAGTGGGTCAAGGACGGTGTCCGATGAGCGCCACGGCCCTCGTTGTGGCTCTCGCTGGGAGTGTCGGCGCTGCGTGGCTCGTGTGCCGCCTGCTGAAGCGCTTCGCCGACGGTGACGGGTCCGCGCCGCTGGTGCCGCGTACGCCCTCGGTGAGGTTCGTGGCTCAGCCCGGCTTCCCGGGCCCGGACAGTCCAAGCCGCGCCGAGCACATCGAAGCGATCCGCGCCCTGTGCGCTGCCGACGAGACGTATACGCGTACTCGGCTTGCCCTGTACGAGCCCGACGTGTCGCACATGGCTGAGTTGCTGCTGGAGCTGGATGACCAGTCGCCGCGGCCGGACGACGGGGATCGCGGCTTCGTCGCCGAGTAAGCCTGCGGGCCACTCTCCTTGGGCCGCACCGAAACGCCCGCTTCCCGCCGCGCTCGAACCGTGACGGGAAGCGGGAGCCAACCCTACCTATCTGGAGTATCCCAATGTCCACTCGTGGATTCATCGGCTTCGTGGCCGACGGCAAGACGTTCATCACCTACAACCATTCCGACTCCTACCCGGGCGGCCTCGGCCTGGACATGCTCAAGTGGCTGCGCGGGGCCGACCTGAACGAGGCGGCCGCGCTGGCCAGCCGCCTGCGGTTCGCCGAGGGCGAGCCGACCGACGAGGACATCGAGCGCCTCGGCGTCTTCTACAACGGCAGCGTGGGCGGGCGGAGCGAGCGGCCCACTTGGTACCAGCTGCTGCGCGAGACGCAGGGCAACCCGCTGCGCATTCTCGCCGCCGGGGTGATCGAGGACGCCTCCGAGTTCCCCGCCGACTCGCTGTTCGCCGAGTACGGATACGTCGTCGACTTCGACGCCAAGGTCTTCGAGGGCTACATCGGCTTCCAGCGCGAGAGCCACGAGAAGGGCCGCTTCCACGCGATGCCGCGCGAGAACGAGGGCTACGCGCCCGTCGCACTGGCCGGTTCCTGGCCGCTCGACGCGCTGCCGGCGGACGACGAGTTCGACAACGCGTTCCGCGACGACGACGACGCCTGACCCCACCCTCACGCTCCCGTCCCGTCGTCTGCCGCACCAGGCGACGGGACGGGGACCAACGACTTCCGAAGGAGGCCCATCGTGGCCAACAACGACCTGCTCCAGCGCACCCTCGCGCACATCGAAGCCCACCCCGAACAGTGGAACCAGGGCGCGTGGGCCAAGAAGACCGACTGCGGCACCGCGTACTGCTTCGCCGGGACCGCCGTTCACCTCGCGCACCCGGACGCGACACCGGCCTTCAATACGTTGTGGGACCGCACCGCCTTCATGAACGTGCCCACCGTCATCACCGCCGCCGGCCGCACGCTCATGTCCCAGGTCGACATCCAGCAGGAGGCCACCGAGGTGCTGGACCTCTACCGGCACGAGGCCGGGGTCCTGTTCTCGGCCCACAACACCCTGGAAGACCTGCGGCAGATGGTCGCCGACCTGATCGCCGGTGAGCAGATCGAGTACGCGCACGGCGAGGACGACGAGTACGGCGACGAGGACGAGTACTGATGCCGCTCGTGACGCTCTCGGATCGCGATCTGGCCGAAATCGATCGCGGCCTCGACAACCTGATCCAGCCGGGCCCGGACCAAATCCGCAGCCTGATCCGCGAGGTCCTCGAATCCCGCCGCACGATCAACCAGATGTCCGCCAGCCACATGCGCACCCTCGCCGCCCTGCGCGCGGTGCAGATCACCGCCGAAACAACCCTGCAACTGGAGGCCGCACGATGAACCGTGGACCCTTCTGGCCCCGCGTGCTGCGCGGCCTGATCGGCGCACCCANCCCGCTGCCCGGCAAGCTCTGCGACGAGACGCCGGACGTCAGCGAGCACCTGAGCGCGCCGAAGGCCGGACGCTGGCAGCCGCGCATCCCCGTGCACGAGGTCGACGTGATTGGGGCCGAGGAGATCCCGGGCGGCGAGATCGACCGCGAACTCCTCGCCAGCCTCCGGCGCGAAGTCCTCATGCTGCGCGGCAACCTCCGCCTCGCCCGCGCCGATGCCAGTGCCGCCGAGCACGAGCTGTGCGAGGTCACTGCCGACCGGGACCGCCTCGACGCGGCCAACGGGGTGCTCGTCGCCAAGGTCCGCAGCCTCGGCACCGAAAAGGCCGTCCTGGAGATCCACCTCAAGCGGGCCCAGGCCGACGTCAAGGTGTATGAGGAGTTCGCCGAGAAGGACGCGGCCGACAGTGCCGCGTTCATCGCCAGCCTCAGCGACGACGAGACGGCAGGCGCCTGATGTTCCGTCGCCGCCGCCTGGATCAGCACCTGATCGCCAAGCAGGCCACCGAAATCTGGGACCTCACCACCGAACTCGCCTACGTCCGCGACCTCCTATCCCGCCGAACCGACGCA
>JGI12698J15209_1000012_pt1 | contig 11708 bp, 6 predicted proteins | sample TexAe_OM3H0_O3_FD_15209 | JGI IMG/M metagenome (IMG submission 15209) | reverse complement strand
GCCGCGCTCAAGCCGAAGCAACCCGGAAGCGTCAGCAACATCGTCAAGAGCTTTTAGAGGCTCGCGAATATGCGGCGGCTCAGACCTTAAAATCTCTTAAAGGATCCGGTCCTAAGGTTCGTCTTTTTATTACTTTATCCAATTCCCATTCAATGTTTTAACAGGCTAATCTCGTTCCGCCTCCGGACCCTAACGCTATCTGTGTCGACTCTGACAACGAGGAACACCCCAGTGTTAAAGGCCCTACCAATCTTCCCGAAACCCCGATGCTTAAACCCGCATCGTCTACGAGTGAGGAGGATATACCTATGCTCGTAGACATGCCTCACCCGGTCCGTTATAGTCATATATCTCGTGGACGAGACCGGGCTAATGGACTGCTTGAACGTCATGCAGATCATTGACACCGGCGCTCCGGCTCACATCCTTATTGGGCCACCGTCCGTTCCTAAAGCTACAGGTCCGTATACTTTAATTTCCGTTTTCCGTGGATTTAGATTAATTAAATCCTGGCTTTTTCTTTGTCTAGCCGTGAGTCCCTCCGACTCTATCGTCGTGCATGGACTTGATAGACTGATGGCGAATATTAGCCTCCAGTCGGAACGGCTAGTACGTCCTGTCTACCATCGTCCGAATATTATTCTGATTTGTCACCTCAGAACCCCTTAGCATCAGAATTCCACCCCGTTCACCTACAATTATCCGCAAGAGGAAACGCGAGGACCTTGCCACAGCGTTTACCACTGATTCCACCAAGGTATCATCGAGCACGCAAGGTACGCAATTTTTTCTTTATAGATCCGTGGAATATATATTTAAATTCATAAATAGCCGTCGCCTCTCCAGAGCCTACTGGAGTATCTTCCGTCCCTGGAACCGTCCCCGGAGATACAAAAGCGGCCGAACGCGGTCTTTCTGTTCGGGAACGGGCGACCGCGCTCCAGGCCCTCCTCCATAAACAGTCTGGTCAAGTCCGGCGCCTCATCCGAGAGCGCGATGCCCTTGAGGATTACGATGTCCGCCGAGCCCTCGGAGCCGGAGTCGGCGCCATCAAGCCCTCCACTCGATTGGCCGTTGTCGTTTCCGAGCTCGAGCAGGCTGTTGCCGCCCGTAGCGTTACAAGCAACGAGCTCGACAGCGTTCTCAGCAGTGGCTCCTCTGGATCGGAGGACAGCTCCTCAGTTTCGTCCTCCAACTCCGTGCGCCTATTATTTGTTATATTCACAGCATACTTACACGTTCTCAGGCCGCCTAGGATCTGTCAATTTTGTGGCTACCCGAACGTCACTGGTTCCGGCGAATGCTACCTTGATGACAAGCCCTTGCCTGCTCCGTTTCGTTGGTAAAGTACGGCTATAAATAATCCACGTATTCTGTGTCCGAACAAGTAATTCTTCAATAGCTAGCCTTAGCTATTAGAAGTGTCCTCTCTTTAACGACTAGCTCGTAGCCATTCTTTTAATAAACCTGTCTTTACAGAATTGCGGCCCCTTTGAGTTCTACTTCCCGTTTATTTGGCTGACCCTTCCGACCCTGCTTTAGTACGCTTTGACCGCCTAGGTCCTGAGTCTTCCGGTTCTTCCTGCGGGTTTGACTCATCTTCGTTTTGCACCGACTCTACCTCATCCCCGTCAGATTCTTGATCTGAATCGTACGTCGCTGTTATGTCTTTAGGATCGAGGCGTACCCTATGGAACTGGAAATCTTTTCCAGTGTATTCCTTCTTATCAGAACCCTCTTCTTCGTCCTCCATCTTATCAAGGAGCTCTTTCGAGGTATCTATAAGTTTCTCTATCTTTTTACCAATAGAGATCTTGTATCGTTGATAGAATGGGACCACTCTGAATTTCCCAACCTTGTGTTGTAACACTGCACCGTTCATTTCACAAATGATATACGAACCGCCTTTGGTTCTCCGTATTACTATCATGGGGCCGTTCCATCGGTCTTGGTTACGGCTGTTTAGCGAATCTTCAACTGCCGTGTTGCGCACCAAAACTAAGTCGCCAGCTTGGAACTTGTAATCTTTAATTACATGTTTATACTTTTCCGCGTATCTATACGCATCTGACTCCTTAAACTTATGGACCCGTTCGCGCATTTCTTCCACGTGATAAGTATGTTTTGCTAGTGCTCTCGCCCGTAGACCAATTAACTCATCCGTGCTTACGATCGTGTCTGGCCATTCCACTAGCCAAGTAGCCTCCTCTAAGTCCAGTGGTATTACTGGATGTGCACCACATACTGCGAAGTATGGTGAGCACCCAAGACCCCTTCTGACTGTAATCCTGTCCGCCCATATTACTTGTGGGAGGAACCAGAACCATCGTTTTAAATCACCGTCCGTAGCCTTAGAGACAGATTGCCTTATATCCCGGTGGCCAACTTCAACAGTCCCATTCGCTTGGGAATTATAAGGTGAAATCCTGATCCCCATAATCCCGTATTTCACCTGCAGCCATTTTACGGCTGCTATGAACGGTTTGCCATTATCGGTGACCAACCACTGCGGACATCCCCACCGACAAATGACTTCTTCCAACAGGAACCTCCCAATGGCTTCTGCATTAGCATTCCTTAGTCCTCGCGCTTCCAAATACCTTGATAATGCACATCTAGCATCCACAATATACTTGCGACCATTAGATTCCTCACTCATGTGCATCACGTCGGTATGTACTTTTTGAAAGATACTCGGAGTAGCCGTTACTACTGGTGGAATCCGGAACAGAGACTGTTGTCTCCTCTGACAAGCAGCGCATGTTTTAACGTACCAGCGTACATCTTTTTCTAATTCTGGCCACCAAAATCGTAACTCTATCAGGGCAGTTGTTGCGTAACCCCCACGGTGCCCTAGAGAATCATGCGCAGCTCGGAGCATATACATCCTGTGTTCCTTGTCTACGACAATCCTGTGCATGGCGTCTTCTCCCCGCTTGTATAACTTTCTTTCTTCGCTCAGGAAGAAGCGACCTGCATACTTGACAAATCGTTTATACTTTAAACGATTTTCCATTCCGGCTGGCCTAATTGATGTATCTCTTAACCAAGCCCTGACTTTGTCAACTTTCATATCTTGTGCTATTGCAGATGCAGACCTATGTTCCTCAGAATACGGCTCCCGCTTGTCTGGGTTATTGCGCAACTCTGAGTCAGGCAACAGTCCATCTTCAGCAGCTAACTGAATATATTGTGGGACTGGGAGCCCTTCAGATTCATAGGTGTTTCGTACAATTTGAGATCTGACTAGCTCCTCAGATCTAGCCATTTCCAACAGTCTTTCAAATCCTTCTAGGGGTTCCGGCACTTTCCTAACAGACTGGAGATAACCTCCTCTCTCATCAATATGATCCTTGAAGTTCTCGAAGTCTTCTGGTTGTCTTATTGAGTAGTCCCATTCTGGATGATTTTCTGGTGGTTCATGGTCTTCGAACTCATCTTCGTTAACTGGCCACTCTTCATCTCCAGGTTGTAACTCCCTGCGTGAGAGCCCATCTGGTGCAAAGGTAGCACCTTTAACGTGCTTCAGTTTAAAGTGGAACATTAATATTTGTTCAATCCACCTGTTTATGGTAGCATTGGGCCCCATACCCGGATTGCTTAGCATTCCTTTGATATACAAGGCATCCGTCTCTATCACGAGGCGTCTGCACCCTAGTAGCCAGTACTGCATAGCTGAAAGTGCACGCTTAATCCCGTACAGCTCTCTTTTTGGCTGGGAGAATCTCGCTTCTCTGCTATTCATTTGTAAAGAAGCAAACTTGGCATAATGTTTTCTCTTTGGGTCTATCAAGTCTATCTGATAGATTATTAGCCCAACCGCCATCCATGAGGTGTCAACTGCTAAGACTATGTCTGTGTCCCAGTCGTAGTTCAACGGTCGCAAACATGGAGCATTCTTAAGTGCTTCCTTCAATGCCTCCATTGACTTTTCTTGAATGGGGCCCCACACAAAGATCACTCCTTTGCAGGTTAGTTTCTGAATAGGCCTTGAGAGATCTGCGAAACCCTGGATAAACATCCGCATTACTCCAACAGTACCCAGGAATGAGCGTACTCCTGATACGTCAGAAGGAGCACCCCATCTCAGTATTACACCCACCCTATCCGTGCTTGGTTTTCTTCCTTCATATGAACAGAGATGCCCTACTACATGGAACTCATCTGCACATATTATTGACTTAACTCCTGACAGCGTCCCATGACAATATTTTATACGCTGGACTATCCTGTTTATATTCAGGAAGTGCTCCCAGACAAACCGTCTGATACCAGGGTTCTCCTCGATAGTCTCATAGGTTCCATCCTTAGACTGATACCTTGAACTTGGCCCCCGAACCGGTACATCATCAATATATGGTATTGTTACGTGAGGTATCTCATCTTGCAAGATATATGTCACGTCATCGTGAAATATTGGTACTGAGTTAGTCCAACCCATTGGTAGTTTGACTATCCGTAGAGCTCCGAAGGGTGTCTGGAACGTAGTAAAGTCCCTAGACCCTTCTGCGAGATCTCTAGCATCATACCCGGAGTATAAATCCAAGCAACCGCCACAAGCTCTGCCTGCAAAATGATTCGCTAGTTCGTCCGTAGCCGGTGGCAACCCTGAATGCGCAATCGTGACTGCATTTAGTGGCTCTAGTGAATGTACAAGCCGTATACTTTTCCCATCTTTCTTGATAACTCCAAAGAATTTGCTTCGGTAGGATGAGTTTGAAGGCTCATAGACACCGGCGTCTATTTTCTTTTTAATCACCTTACAAAATTCTTCTAACTGACCCCTGGGAATTGGAATACTTCTTTCTACCCAAGGTTCATGCTCGACAACTGGGATTTCAACTGGAGGGAAGAAGTCTTGTCTGAAACTTCCCCTTTCCTCGTCAGTCCAGGCGAAAGCGCCTTCTTGTTTAGTCATGAAATCATGTAATAATTTCCGTTCTTCAGGCCACAAGAATCCTTCTGGATGTAAGTCATCAATAACCTTCTTGCGCTCTTCAGTGTACTTTAGGGTAGGCGAAAAGTCTTTAGGATTTGGATCTAGTTCTGGCATATCCTTTAGAGGGTCACCAGTAATCTTCCTCCTAATCCTATACCTTTCAGGTAACTCTGTATAAACTGGTCGGACTTTCAGTCCGACTGGCTTATACTTCTTTGCTGCAAAGACAGACACAAGTTCTCTCTTAACCTTATCTGGCTCCTTCCCTATTACCCTTTTAACAGAGTCCTTAAGCTGACAACAAGCACATTGTATGTCTTGACTTAGGACATGCACAGTTTTTACCCTCGGTGAGTCTGCCTGTCCCCTGTAAGTAGTCTTACGGGCGGGTTTCACATTCTCCCGTTCCGCATTACTCCATGTAAAGACTTCATATGTCTTTCCATCTTTAGACTTCGGATGGCCTCCTTTACGGAAATCCTGGAACAGAGCTGCCGCTGCTTTATCCTTCTGAATTTCCTTTGAAGTTGAAGCACTGATATACGCTTCTCTGACCTCTGTTGCATTGAAGACCTTGTCCCGTGGCCGGACATAGCTTTGGATTAAAGGCTCCCCTTTTTCATTAAACTCAACTACTACTGCAAGCTCTTCTCCTTCGTGCATAGGCACTAGCTCCTCGAAGAGTTGCGAAAACCCTTGTGAGTTAAAGTCGCTGACCTCCTAGTGTCACGGTCTAGTACTTCAGTCGTAGTTCCGCCGTTATGGGGTACTTGTTTTGATGACCCACGGTCGAATGTAGGAACAGCATACATTCGCCCAGTATTGGGGTCAGTCATTGTGACAACTTGTCCACCATCTGCGGAGTTCTCAACATGACTATTGGTCAATACGTCAAAAGGTCTACCCAGTAGGACCTTGTACGCAGGGTTACTTATAATATGTACTTGTAAATATACATTCATGGATCCCCACTTGAACGGTACATTCCTAGCCATACCAACCGACTGTTCCATTGTCCCATTGGCGCTCTGCATATAGATCTGTACCTTAGGATCCCAGATTAATCCTAAGGACTTGGCCTGATCTAAAGACATAGACACGATCTGAGAACCAGAGTCCAACACACTTTCTACTGAGTCTCGATTATTTATTATTGGGTATGTAACCCTCAAATGTGCTGACTCCTTGGCCACATAAACTTGTTTAGGGCGCTCCTCATCCTCCAAACTCTCTAAGTACTGCAGGTACGGGTCCTGTGCTACTACCGAGCCAGCAGGTATACCTCCTTCCCTTTCTATCATTACGTAGACACCAACCCTTGGTAGCTCCTCTATATCCAGTGCATCCTCCTTCAAGGGCGGTTCTAGTTCTTTTGTTGTCAAACGTGATTCTTCCTCTACTTGCATGGTCACTGTCTCCGAGACTTTAGGGCTAACTGGTTGTCTAACTTTCGTAAGTTTTAACCGTTCTCCTTCCCTAAGTTCTCTAGACAATCCAAACAAGTCTCCGAGCTTGACCGTTACTTCTGTGTTATGTATCTGGTCAATAACTTCGTCTGTAACCCCTTCACGTTGGACAGGTGCTCTGATTCGGTAGGATTTCTCTCCCATAGTTGCTCCTATGCTCGCTTGAGAACTTCCCCCTTTAAATGACAGTGGAGTTCGGTCCCCCGTATTCAAAGGTTTAACGTCTTTGTAAGGCATGTCTTTCATATATGGTTTTCTAAATGTTTCTGGTGCCTTTACCATTTCTCGTATCTTTTCTTTAGGTGCGGATGGTACATCACTATCTTCCTCGTCTAACTCTTCGAAGGTAACCTTCTTCTTTACTCGCCAGTTTTCACTATTGGCCGGAGTTTTCCACTTTTCACCCTCAGGAGGCTTGGACGGCTGGGGCCTTGACTTAGCCTCCATCCCTGGGTTATTTAAAAACCCTGTCCAGGCTGAGGTGCGGAGTCCTTCCCTCCACGTGTTACCAACAATTGTTCCGTGTTTCCTGTATTCGTGTTCAAAAGATTCATCATAGCCCGTACAAGGTTTGTACTAAAAGCTTGATCTTCTGAAACATTACTAGTGGGCTGCGGTTGAGCTGGAGCTTGTGCCGGGTAAGTTGACTGAGTCCGTGGTACTGCATAGTTTTGTTGCACCGGAGTGGAAGCCATATATACTGGCTGCGCCGTTTGATTAGGACTAGCCATTTGGTTCAACCTGACTCTGAGCGTCCGCATCTCATCCCATACTGCATCCATTTCTCTGCCGTCTGGTGCCTCATTTGTAAAGAAGACATCTTCTGTTGTATACAAATTTTGAGCATTCGGCCTCCTGGCATAGTAATCTTCTACTCGTAAAGATAGTGGTCCTCTGCCCTTTGGTAACGGACTACCATCTCCAAGCTTCTGAATACCTTCTTCTACTATTACCCAGCCTTTATTCATGTGTCCAATTTTAGTGGGACACTCCCTTGCAAAGTGATCTTGTCCATCACAGTAGAAACAAGCTGAACTCCGGTTGAAGTCCCTCCTTATAAAGGACCTATCTGGTACAGGCCTGCGAGAGTCATCATTTACTGTGGCAGAATCCCGATTCACATTAAGATCCTTGTTAGGTACAGGTTCTTTTACATGCATCTGGAACGCCTTCAATAACTCTGCTTGGGAATGTCTAACCTCCTTCTGGATAACTTGTATAACATCCCTGATACCTGCAACTTCTTCACTGAGCTCTTCTAATTTCTCATCCCTCCGTTCCACCTTTACTGGGAGCATTGACGACCGCTTCCTATCTGGTATGTCATATCCTTCCCAAGTGGTTCCAGCTAGCCCAGTAGCAGCCAGTTGTTCTGCCATTTCGATTAAATCCTTCAACAGGATGGGATCTTCTTTCCTGTGGTCGACCGCGTTAGCTCCGGCCACCGGCGCTTGTGCACCCGCAGCTTTATCTAAATCGGCCTTCATAAGGTTACGTGATGATATTGAGCTCCTTAGAAGTACCGCGAACGATCCGTCTAAGGTATTCAAATACCTAAGGCATGCTTCCTTATTTAGGATTATAGCTGGTTGCTTGGAAAGCTTTTTGTACAGTGAATTGAACTCTACACCAAAACGCCTCAGTTTTCCTTCGTCCTGAAGACGTATCCCTTGGTGCGTCCTGCAGAGCCTTTCCAAGTCTTCCAATGTTCCCTCTTTCTCCTGTTTTATCTCAGGATAACTTTTGTACAATTCTTTGATGAAATCCGTATATGAGCCGTTTGCATAGCTATCCATATCACGCCATATATTCTTCTTCTTGACTGGCAGATATCCTGTCAGTAACTTTTTCTTTTCCGCATCTGTCTGGATCTCAGCTAGTTCAATGATTTCCCCAACTTGGTCAATAAAGTCCAGAAGCTCGTCTGGGTCTTCGGAAGTGCACTTAGGTGCATTAGTTTCCCAAGGCCTAGGAACCTTGAAGCTTGCAATCCTGGGATTAGCCATCTGCTGAGTTAGAGCCTGAGTCTGACTCTGATTTTGTGTTTGGCCGTTAGTCGTGCTAAGGACCTGAATTGGTTCTGACTGTCTCGGAATCTCTTCCTGGGTAGCCGGTAGATTTGATGTAGACGCAATTGCGCTACGGTTTTGATAGGCTTCCGTACGGGTTTTAGTGGAGCTTTTGGCTTCAGTTCGACCTCGCTCAGTAGCGGTATCTTTTGGTTTCTTTGTTCTAGGTGGAACAGTGGATAATGCAGTAGGCTTTCGCTTTGCTTCTGCAACTCTAGTGCTCCTCCTTGGACCAGAAGGAGTTTCCTCGGTAGGTAACTCTGGATTTTCCGAAGAAATTTTGAATTTTGTCTGCTTGCGCAGAACTTGAAGGGTCTAACCGGGTGAAGCTCGGATAGTAAGTATTTGTGTTAAATAGCTCTTCAGCTAGTTGAATAATTGTCTCCAATTATGTGGAATGATAGAAAATGGAATCTGAAATTTAAACCCCCTCGCGGTGGGCTCCAGATGAAACGGTAAGTTCGCGTTCACCGTGTGCTTTATAAAACCCTAAGCTATTCACTTAGAATCCTACTTAACACACTAATCAACACTACACTATAACGTGCGTGCAAGTTCGGGGGTTCGGAGCACAGTATATGCCCTTATCGGAATTTCAGATAGATTTTCTAGTCAACAAGGAGCGTCACTCCTTATTTACACTTGGTGAACAATAGTTCAGTTTGAACCGTTTTTAAAACAAAGGGGTTTGAGACGAGTCTCGGATTTGATTGAGAGGGATATAGGGTGGGCTGGTCTTCTACAGACACTAGTCACTCTACCGCGGTTGGAGGTTGATGAGATCCTCACAGTACGCCCAGTTTATATTTATGCAACGTCGTCACAGTGCGCCAATGTATCTTTACTTGTATTGCACAAGTATCACCACTCGTAACGCCTGATCTTCAACGCAGATAGCAAAACTCGAAAACGGCTGGTCTTGAATCAACACTAAACCCAACGCTTCTACAGCGAGGTCTTCTAGTGGACTATAGTCACAGTCCCTTTATTGGATCTTAAGAGCNTTACACTCCAAATAGCCAACAAACACAACTGGTATTACACCAAACNGTATCTCCGTGCCGGACAACTCTAAAATATGNAACAAGCGTAGCCTGGTTCCTGCTTTCCTTGGGTGTTACTGGGCGAACCAAACAACCCTAAAATATGCAGTAAACGTAACTGTGTGCTGTTACTTTCCTCGAGTATGCGCGGGGGGAGCCTCCTCTACACTACTGTACAGGCCACTATTTATACTGTCTACACATTATTTCTATTTAATTCAAACTCCGAACCAATACAACACAAATTCCCTTTCCTGGCCATTTAAATAATAGTTTAACCCTTTTTGGGTTTCCGTGGAACTCGAACGTGCTTCCTATGTACAAATATAGTTAGCCCAACACATATTGATACATACCTGATCCATCCCGGAGGTGGTTCGCATATTGCCGTTGGTTTGAAACGGTTTGTTTCCAATAGTGATCCGTGGTTTAGTCCTAATTAGTTATTTGATGCCCGTGAGATGCTTCGAAGGTCGTAGCCTTGGTTTGGTCCAGCATAGCACAGCTTATTTGCTGTGTCTATCCTTTATATGACCCGTGATCCGCCATTCTCTAGTGTATCGAGCCGTTTGATGGCCGTCCCTCGTGCATGGATAGCAATTGAAATCTGGTTTATGCACCCGGATCACGGCTGTACCCGCACTAATACCATATCGGGTGGTTCGACCGAGTTACTAGACCGTTTTTAGAGAGCTTCCGTTTTATTATCTTATCCGTGGATCTGCCGTATATGGCCGTGCACCACGTGTTGCGTTTCGAGCGCCGGGCCGGCTTGATCGCCATCCCTATATCAGGCCAGATCCTCGGGATATTCTGGTTTGAGACCGTGCCGGCTGTGCCGATATGCAGGCTACATACGCACGTTCGTCCCTGTTGGTGAACCGAACCAAGGACGGCCGTTCCCACGTCCGTTCCTGGACTCATGTTCGGCATGTACGGGCTGGCTCGTTCTCCAACCCTAATATTATTCTGCCGGGGTACCGTTTGCCTATTTGCTGGATTTATACCATTATTATTGCAGTATCTTTTCCACGGAATATATTTAAAGGTTTCGTTTCAATGTCTCAGGCCGAGGCTCGTCCTGAAGTACAGGCCGTCTCTTGCCTCGACGTCTAGGTGATCCCCGGTAACTCCGTGATAATTCCCATGTGATCTTGACTCAATAGCATTGATCCGTTGTCGTAGCCGCTTGTCACGTGACCTATTGTTGGCACTCCAACCACGATTCATATCTATAGTTTCAATACCGACTTGTAGCGTTCCTAGACCCCCAATGGATTGTTCTTTATGCCCTGGATAATTGGACAACACAGCAGTGCGAGGTTTTCGTGGATTTTTGATATATTTTAATAATATGGGTAATCGCCTGCTTTGCCGCGAGACATTCGGTTCGCTATCACCTTAGGGAGACATACACAAAGAATGAACATCTCCGAAATTTAATAGAGAACCAGCTCGTTGGTGTTCGTAGTCCAGCTGGCCGCCCCGGGCTCTGAGCTCCAACTCTTTTTAGATAATAGTATCCGTTTATATATTACTATTCACGGAAATGGTGGTTTTAAGGAATTTTTAAATGGTGGTCCAAAACCAGCCCTATTATCTCCCCTTTTCATAAATCTTGACTGTCCCCAGTCAAGTCCGTCTCTGTGGTCGTCTAGGCTGCACGGGGTTATACCCGTGACGTGATACCGCCACTGATCGATGTCTCACCAAGTATACATCGCTGTCAGCTGCCCGCAAATCATTTCCTTTTTAGGGTCGACGTAGTTCGCAACCACGCTGTGTTTAGATCCAACTTTCAAGAGTCTTCCCAGCTGAGAGTTACAGCCACGTGATTTCCCGGGTCTTTACTGCTTTTACTGGTTATAATCCCGCGGGGTATATTTATTCTCGGCAAAATTTGTTGATTTCCCGTTCCGTTTGATATCTCGCCATTCCAGCCTCAACGCCTCCCGAGGTCTCTCCTTTATATCCACGGCTTGAGTCAATTAGATTGGACCCTGCAGTGCCGGCCAATATAATTGACACGTGCTCTTCGGCATAGTATATATTCGTGGAAAACCTAATTTTCCGGAAAATCTTCTTGCTTCTAGACCATCATGAGCAGCCCTCCAAATCGTCGTCTACGGCCCCCTTCGCCCCTACGTCTCTCTCCCAGCGATGGGTCCGACGTCTCTCGTGGGTCCTTTCT
>JGI12698J15209_1000011_pt1 | contig 11758 bp, 30 predicted proteins | sample TexAe_OM3H0_O3_FD_15209 | JGI IMG/M metagenome (IMG submission 15209) | reverse complement strand
TTGAGGCCCTGGCATGGCGGGATCGCGGATCTGGCCGGACGTCGGGGGAGAAGCGAGCAGGGCGATTGCGACGACACCGGCTATGGCCGCGAGCGTCACCCGAATCCATTTTGTCATTTCTGCAAGCCCCACCCGATGCACCCGCGAAAGTAGCGCATCGGGCGGCTGGTTGCTAGGGGTTGTTGTGTCCTATGTTACTCGCTGTCGCCGGGCAGCGCGACGCGGCCGGGCTTGAAGATCGCGCGGTTGATCGCCATGAACGCCTGCTCGATCGCCGTCCGGCCGATTGCAAGCCAGCGATGATCGACCTTCAACTGGTCGTCCTTCGCCATCATGTCCAATTGCCGGAGGATTTCCTCCTCCATGTGCTTGTTCGCGTTCACCATGCTGACGGCATATGAGTTCTGTGGCTTGTAGCCGGAAACCGGCAGACCTGCGTGCTGCTTTGCTTCGCCCTCGCGCGTGTAGCCTTCCTCGAACGCCTTCGTCGGCGACCATGAGGCAAAGCCGTCGGCATATTGAACGAAATATCCCTTGTCCTCCTCGGAGCCGGTGAAGCGCTCGGCCCAGCCAGCTTTGGTTTGGAACGCTGAGCCGATCCCGCCATCCACAGGCGCGATCGTGGCCGACTTGTCCTCGTGAATCTCGATCGCGGCAATCTTGAGCGCGTGAACCGTCTTGTGGCTCACGTAGCGCGGCATTTCCTTCAAAGGTGCGTTCATGGTGTCGTCCCTATTTGAACGGGTCGTATGACGAATCTACGGCCGATTTCAGGTTGAAGCCCGCGTTCGCCTCGCGGAACGGGTCATAATTGGCGGTGTGCCGCGGCTTGACCAGCGTGCGCGACGCCCGCACCACCGGCTCCGCGAAGGTCAGCACCAGCGCGTCCGCCTCGTCGGGAGAATAGCCGAGCTTCTGCTTCACGAGCTTCTTGGGCTCGAGCAGCAGCCGATCGCCCTTAAAGGTGTAGAGCGTCTGGGTCAGCGCCGCAGTGATCTCCGGGCTCGGTGGCAGCGCGCCGCCCCGCTTGATCCATTCGCAGGCGTCGAAATACATCTCGGTCCGCTTGTTGAAATACCGCGAGCTCTCGTGCGCCTCGCCGGCGAACTGCACGCCGATCGGCGCTTTGTGCAACTCGACCAGCTTGTCGAACCAGCCCGCACCGAACCCGCCGGTCATGTCGATGAATGCGGCGTCAGCGCCCCAATCCTCCCATTTGCGCGCGACCAGGCCGGCGCCCTGGGTCGAGTTGATGTTCCGCTTCTTGATCATCGGGAAGCTCTGCAGGCCCTGCCGGCAGAAGATCACGCTCGCGTCGTCGCCCTCGGCAGCGACGTCGATGCCCATCACGCGCGCCGCGTCGCCGATCTCGTCGGGGCGGTAATAGCGCTTCATCGCCGCCTCGCATTCCTCGGTCGAGATCAGCGCGTTGAAATCAGCCAGCGGGAACTTGCCGAGCACGTTCACCATCACGAAGGGCGATTCGCGGCCGCCCCAATCCGCGATCTGCTGGCGGGCATGCTCCACCGACACGCGCGGGGTGCGGTTCGGCGCGTCAGGGTCGGCGGTGATCTCAATCACGTACCAGGATTTGCGCCCCGAGCTCGCGGCCTTCCACAGCGGCCCTGCGCGGCGGATTGGGTTGCCGGCCTGCACAATGTGCGCCTCCTTCGGGCTTCCCGAGAAGATTGCTTCGCACGTCGGCAGGATCGCGTCGGGATAACCTCCAGTCTCGTCCAACAGCCACATGACGTATTGCGCGTGGATGCCGCGCAGCGAGTTGCCGATGTTCGCCGCGTCGGCCGATCTGTCCCATGTCCGCGCCTCCATCTTCCACGTTTCGGGGGATTGGCGGTTGGTGATCGACTTCGTGGTCTGGTCGAACAGCTCGTTCAGCATCGGGTCGACATTGCGCCAGCGGGCTAATTCTGTCCAAAGATTGGCCTTGAGGTTGTCGCCCGAGATCGATGTGGCGCCGACGATCGGGTACGGCCTGGTCAGCATGAAATTCCAGCCCAGCCAAGCGAGCGTGCTGGTCTTGCCCGCTCCTGTGCAGGCCTGCAGCGCGATGCGGGGATTGTTCGGGAACGCCTCAAGCGCTTCGGCCTGCGCTGGGTCAGGCTTCACCTTGAAGCGCTCCTCGACGTAGGCGGCGGGATGCTCCCGCCACCGTTTCAGATTTGAACCTGCTTCGAGGTTGGGGTCACCCATCAGGCAATGGTTTCCAGCCGGGCGATCTGGCTGCTGATATTGGAGATCATCTCCCTGATGTTGTCCTGGCCGTCTTCGATGTTGCCGAGGGCGCCGCTTCGGACCGGCCGCGGCTTGGGAGAGCTTTCGCTCGCCGTCGATGGCGATTCGCCGAATGATCGGTTGAGCACACCACTGATGCGGTCTTGAATTGCCACGAGCTCATCGAAGCTAGCGCGCAGCTGCGCGTGGATCGAATCCAATGCGGTCTGCGCCGGAGCATCGGTTTTGTAGGCGTATTTCTCCGCGTCATGCTGTGTCGCCTTGGCGTAATCCATTCTGCTCTCCTAGTGATGCGCGGTGACCGCCGCGCGCTGGCCGCCAATATCGCGGCCCGCATCCTTCGTCCTCGCTCCACGTAAAATTTCCGCCAGGACACTCCCATATCCCATTCCCGTATTCTTTCTGAAAAATCGGATTATGGCCGGCTGGATTCCACCGCATTAGAAACTGACCGCAATCAGGGTCCATTACCTCGATCTCGGTCATATTGCGCGGAGCACTATCGATTGATAGCCATTCTTTCATCGTCACACCTCCATGTCATCAATTCCGCCAGGCAGCAGATATGAGCCATCTGCTAGTCTATGCGGCGTCAGATGTTCAACAAGCCGATCGGCCGCGCTTTTCCGCTCAGCCTTCCGCTTCGCTCTCGCCTCTCGCGCTTCTCGAATCAGACGCTTCTGAGCCATCATGTTCACGACTTCGCCCATTCTTTTACCTCAGACACTTCTGATTCAGAATGCTTATAAGGCTCTGGCCTTAACCGCAGCTCGCCCATCTTGCTCGTGCAGGCCAGCAGCGCGTGCGGTCCTCGTCCTCCGCCCTGCAGCTGAACAGCCACGGGCAGCTTATGCAACGCTTTGCCTGCGATTTCCACGATGGGTTGCGCGCTACGGTCACGGCTAGAAATCGCCCCACATGATGAAGCATGTGACAATCCCGGTCAAAGCAATGACCACGCCGAAGAAGATGAGGACGGGCGCAAATAGCGCAAAATCGTCATCCTCCGTCTCAAGACTTGGCCGGTACGCGATCTCGTAGTCCACGCCGCAGTCGCAATCCTCCAGAGGGCGGTTGCAGTGGCCGCAGCCGAGGTTGTGGTTCATAGCGCGCCTTTCCTGGTGATGCTGCCGTCAGACCCAATCAGGACCGCGTCGGGCAGAACATGGTTGATGAAGCCGTCCCCGCTCACGAACACGTATCCGGTTCCAAAGATCAGCATGTCACGTTGAGCCTTGGAAGTTTCGCGCCGGAGGATGCGAACCTGGCGCCATGCGGCCTTCCATTTCCCGCGCGGCGACATGCGCATCGACTTCAGTCCCGGCAAAGCATCCATCAAAGGACCGCGACCGTAAAGCTCACTCATCCGACCAGTTCCTTGCGCTTTTCCGGGCGAAAGATGCGGCGGAATCTATGCCACATCAGACCGCTCATGCCGCCAGTTACCCGCAGCGGATTGTCAGGCACGGTGTGCTCGATTTCTTCCATGCTCACAGATGGCTCATGGAAGACGCCGACGACGCGCCAGAGCTTGCCGTTGTCGTCCGCGTATACATCGCCCGGTTCCACATCCACGATCATCCGACCGGCTCCTTGTGTTTGGTGGTGTCGAGCATCGCGCGGAAGCAACTGATGTCGGTCTTGCGAACCGGGCGGAAGCGACTTCTATACCAAAACCCGTCGCCTGGTCTGCTATGCAGCTCGCAACAGTCGACCTTGACCATACCGCGAGCATCAACTGCAAGACGCTCGTATTCATTGCCGACGGCGAGACCACATGTCGCATATGTTGCGTCCACGCAGATCAATCTCATCGCAATATCTCCTTGCGCGTCACTGTTTCCCTCGCAGCGCGCTCTAAATTCCGGATGAGTGCGTTGCAGTTTCGCATTTGCTTCAGCCTGACCTCATGCGCGCAGACCGAGCAGTAGCGGCGCGGCTTGGATCGACGAACGTAGCTGAACGGCTCGCGGCAAACCTCACATTTGACCTGCGTCGGCTGCGGCTTGAAGTAGCGGCAGCGAATCCATTTGCGGTCGCTCATTGTCCTCTCACGAATGTGAAACCGTTCCTGCCCGGCTCCCTGAACCTGGCCGCCCGCGACGCCGTGTTATACGCCTTCGGGTAATCCGTCCCATCCTCGTTCACCCGCACCATTCGGACAAACTCCGCGCCGATGCCCGTGATGCGCACGTAGCGATCGATGCGCTTGTCGTTGTCTTTCCAGATCTGGCCGGGCGATGGGGTCATGCTCGGCGCCGACGATAGCTCAGCCGCGCGCGAGGGCTGGATTGCGTGATTGTCCTCGACTTCTCACGCTCCCAGTCCGAGTAGGCTGCATGCCAGTTGAGATGGCTTTGCGCTATCTTCTGAACTTTCTCAATCGAACTCATGATAATCCAAGTATCGAGCCACAACAATATTGCATAATATACGATCATCGTAGTCTTGCTCCCTCAATAATCCCGATGCCAGCCGCATATATGCCTAGCCAGATCAGGCCCTCGGCGAAGTAGATCATCACCGGCAAGGCTTGGTCTCTGAATTAGCCCAGTCGTATGCTGCGCGCGCGCTACGAAACGAAGCGAGCCAGACCTTGCCGCCAGTATCGACCTCGTAGACATGCCAACGATTGCGCCAAGTGGACCTGAATACCTTGATCATCTTCCCCTCCTCGCCTTCCGCGCCAAATGCTCGTTCTCGTGGATCCTGCCGAGCAGGTAGCCGCAGAGCACGGTGAATAGGAGCGCTGCGGCGGTCATAGTGCTGCCCTCGCACGCAGGGCGGCAGCACAAAGAGCGAGGGCAGGCGTCTCGCCCCACGAGTTTTTATCTGGATCATTGTGACCAACCCTGGCACAGATCGTCAGACCACCATTCGTGTGCTCAATGATGTAGTCGTACCCTTCAGGCACCAGTGTCAGCGCTGCGTCCAAAGAAGCGGTGTAGCGCGGGAGGTCAAAGTCCTGATCGTCGGAGTCAATCACGCTCCGGTATGCTGCAAGGTAGTCCGACATTTTTGCATCAGGATTGATGATCCGGCCGTGTCTATCCATCGTCGGCCAAATGCCATCTTCAATGGCCTCAATATGAATTTCGAAATCGAGCACTCGGAGAGAACCCGTCGCCGTTTCGCACGTTGCTGCCAACTTGATCAATTTCTCATTCATCTCTCATCCCTCCCTGAATTGAGCGCCCGCGCGGCGCCGATGGAGTGAATCCGGCCGCGCTGCTCGCCGGGCTTTGAGGAGCTGTTCCTGGAAGTCTGGCCTCCTCGCATTCCCCGGAAACTGTTAGTTTCCACGCTCCTCTGCCTTGCGGCGATCCAGCGCTGCCGCTGCGGCGGCGCCGATCTCCTCGGCTTCAGCTTCAGCTTCGGCTTTGCGGCGATACCACGTCGAGCGCGACATCCCAGCCGCTTCCCACGGCCTGTCACGTATCTCGCCGATCCGCGGGCGCCCGGTCTTGCGTTTGGCTTCTGACGGGCTGGGCGCTACTCCAGCAAGGCCGTGATTTAGATCGCGGTTCACCCGGTGAACTCCGGCGCGATCAGGGTCTGGACCAAGCCCTTCCTTTGCACGTCTGCTTCCCGTGCCGCCGTCAGAACTCTTTGGCGCCGGATCTCGACCGCGCGCCGTGTCTTGCAATGGGTTTGGCTTCGACCGCGCCACGTTCGCCTCTCTCAAGGCGCGCAGCTGGTCCAATTTGGAAGGTGCATTTGCCATAGCCGAACCATGACACGGTTTTAAAACAGTTTCAATACTATTTCTCGGATTCGTCCGGCTCGTGCTCGATCACCTTCGGCTCGGGCAGGTCAGGACGGAACGAGAGGTTCACCAGCTCCGCCAGGCTCACGCTCACGTTCATCTGCGTCTCGTGCCGGTCGCGCCACTCCGCTGGCCGGCGGTTTTTCAGCCAGAAAATCATGGCGGTGGTGTCGGGCGGGACGTGCTTGACCACGGGAACGCGGGTCACGACGCCGTTTTGGCAGAAAACCTCCTCGGCCTCGTAGGAATAGCCGGTGGCCTTGTGGAATAAGGTTCTGACCACGCGCTCGTCGGGAACGTGTTTGCCGGTTTTTAGGGCGGAAAGAAATTCGGGGTGGTCGAGCTTCCAGTGGTTGAGGGTTTTTTCCGATACTCGCAGCAGCTGTGCCACTTCGAAGTCGGTCATGCCGGCTTCGAATGCCTTTGCGGCCCATGGCACGAACTCTGGCCGGTAGGCAGTGATACCTTTGGGCCGGCCGCGGCCTCGTTTTGGCTCGGCGGCCTGCTTAGCCTTTGGCTTCTTCCTAGGCTTCATCGCACCGCCCATTTTGGATCGGTGTAATCGTATGTGCCGTTCTCCAGCTCAGCCTTGTAAATCTCGTACAGGGCCTTGAGCGGCTGGCGCACCTTCCGCAAAGGAATAAGGTCTAGCGAAATCCCCATCTCACACCGTCGAGGGATCAGGTTGTCGACCGTCCATGGGAATGTGGTGCAGGTGCACTTACTGCCCGTCCATGGGCAGTATTGAACGACGCTGTACTCGTGGCAAGCCGTTGATTGCATTGGTGTCCCCATGGCTGCTATGGATAGCAGAGGAGATCAGCGACGGGCAAGAGGGCTGGGAGCCCATTTGCGGTGCTCCCAGCTAGTTTCGGGTCGGCAATGAAATGAAACCGCCCGGTTCAGCGCCATCCTTACAGGTTGGCAGTCGTCGTGGGTGACTATTTGGGCAGGAACGGGCGCATGCGTTCCGCGCCGGCTCGGTGATTGTTTCCGTCGAAGTAAGCCTGCTCGATCTCGCGCTCGGCAACCTCGATCAGCTTATCGAGGGCAATTTCCGCATCCAATTTTGCACCTTCCGGCAATGCCCCGAGCCAATTCGAGACGCCTATTTTGGCGCGACGGAGCGGGGACTGCAGTTCTTTTCGATCACCCATGGTTTTTTTCTCCTCATCCTCTACGCAATCGCTGCGCGGGCGCGATTAAGTGCGGATCTCTTGGCCGACCATCGCAATCCGCGATATTTTATCGCACGCCCGGCAGGAACGACTTCCCTTCGGGCTGATGCGAGTGTTTTGCTCGGTGTACTCGTGGCCGTGCGGCGAGCGAGTCAGCGATGCGAAGGATGTCGTTCGATATCGTGTTCCAAACCAACATCGACATGTCCATCTTGGTGTTCGCGAGCCGTTCAAGATGATGTCGTAGCAACTGGCCATCGCCACTACTTGCGGCTGCCACCGGCTCCGCACTTGAGCGGAGCGCGGCGACTGCACGTCCCAATAAGGATAAGTCACGCGCGCTCAGAAGCTTCGTGCGAAGCGTGGATAGTTCGTCCGCCAGCTCCAGCCTTGCGTTGTTCTCGCTCATGGTCGGATGCCTTTCAGCAGATATTGTTTCTTGGACCGATTGGCTTGTTTGCGCGACTGGCGCTTCTTGATCGGAGCCGGGGAACGAGGCTCGGCTCGTATCTCGGCGCCTGCTAACAACCCTGCTGCGGCTGCAGCCATTGCCATTCCAGCAATAAGTGATCGGCGCGGTGCGCTCATGATCCTGATCCCGTTGATGGGTCCTTGGGGAGGCGGCGATTTTGGCATCGCAAATGCGACGGACCGCTTCCGCGACAAACGGCGCTTCCGGGTCCTTGCAGCATCCGACCAAATCAGCGGCGGCGACATCCAGCGCCTTCCGCGCCTCCGCCAACTGCGCTTCCAGCGCTTCGATGCGGGCGTTCTTCTCCGCAATCTTGTTCCATGCAGTTACCTTGTCGGTGCTATCAGCAAGCTGCGCCTCCAGAGAGGCGATGCGGGCAGCGGAATCCTTCTTGATGTCAACAGCTGCTTGGAGCGCGCCAAGCAGCTCGACAACAAGATCTTCTTTAGAAAGCTGCATCAGCTTCTTCCGTACGGTATGCAGATGATCCTTCAGGCCGTCGCTCATGGCTGACGTTCCTTCTTCATCCCGGCAATCACGGCATCAAGCCGCGCGACCTCGGATTCGAGCCAAGCAATCCGCCCATCCCGCTCTCGGATGGCGTCGCTAAGGTCAGGCCGGGGGAGTTGGGATTTCAGGGCGTCGTGCATGATGTCACCTCTTTCCGTAGCTATACGAGCGCTTCCCGAGCGCAGTGGCAACGACTTCGCCCCTGTCCCAGGCGCGTTTGCTGAGCAAACCGCGCATGCGCATCTTGCTGGCGATACGTCGAGTAGATGGCATCAGCCATTCGCGCGGAAGCGTTTCGCCGACCACAAGAGTCAAGCGGTTTAGAATTTTGTATTCTGTTGGACTGAGCTTCACTTCTGCGCCCTCCCGATCGAGGCGAAGGCGGCGCGGGCAACATCACATGCGCTTTGCAATGGGTCGCCTTCCCAATCCGGCGGCATTGTGGATCGGAAATCCAGTTCTGCGCGCAAGATGTTCTCCAACGCCTCCACCAAAGCCGGCACTGCTGCTATCAGTGCCGCGTTGTCGGCGATGTAGAGGGGGCGAACCTCAAACTTCCCCTGCTCAGCCATTGATGCCATTCGTTTCTTCTGCTCGCCAAGGTCGCCGTCAATTTCTCGCCATTTCGACCAATTCCCACCAATCCTAACTCTGGACTGCCACGCCGCTGGCTCCGCTGCCGATTCAACCTTCTCCTCCAGATCCACGATCTTCGTTTCCTGGTTGCCGTTCTCGGTGCGGAGATCGCGGATGAGATCGGCGGCAGCTTCGACGGTGCGCTGTGAGAACGGCAACAGATCGTTGCCTTGCTGGAGATGGTCCAGCTTCTTCAGCACCGCTTCGATCTTGTCGTGGTCCATGGGTCAGGCTTTCTCAAATTCGATGCGGGTGACGATGGTGTCCGGTTTGCAGCCTTTGTGGCTGTCACAGAAAAACTCAACGAAGCCCTTCGTTGTCATCTGCGGAAACCCTTCACGCTCGCACTCTTGTACGCCGTATGCGCGATCATCAACCATGCGTCGCAACGGCTCGCGCCGAACGTCCTTGACGCGGATCAGGCCTAGCCGCTTGACCTTGCCGCCTTTGCCGAGGCCCATGGCCTTCTCGACGGCCATCAACGTGCCGCCAGCCTTCAGCGTGAGCCATCCCATGCGGCGGGTCACATCCTTGGTGCCGGCGATGAACTGCGGTGTCGTCATGGAAAAGGAGATCATGCGAGGCATGTTCAGGCCCTCACCGGCCGGAACTGTGTCAGCACCGCCGGCCGCTCGGCCGCGAACACCGCGGCATACGTCGCGTCGAGCGCATCGAACGCGGACTGGAACGCCGCCTTCTCGCCGCCGCCCAACATGCGTGACGCGCGCAGCTCGGCGTGGAACACCTTGCCGGCGATCTGCCGGGCGAAATCTTCAATCGGCATTGAGATCGTCCTTTTTCTTTATGGTGAGGGAAGGTCGGTCAATCGCATCATCAATCTCCCAGCCGCGCTTTATGCGATTGAGAATAACCTTGCGATCAAGTTTTGTTTTCGAAACTCGAATCGCGGTCATAAGAGGCATCCGCTCTCCATGGTAAACTACATAGACCGTGTTTCTTTTATTGTTTGCCTGCTCTAAATCTGTAGCCCAGCGACAATTCCCAGGCTCATAGTTACCGTCATTATTGATCCTCTCAATAGAGTGGTTACGCGACGGAGATGGCCCCAAGTCGGAGAGAAAGTTCTCAAACCCGCCTCCTATTTTGTTCCACCTGTCACACACGGAGATCCCTCGTTGCCCGTATTTATAATACTGCGAGCTTCGACTATCATTGCACCGACTTCTCATGTTAAGCCAAGTATAATACTCCTTACTTTCCGACTTTCCATGCGTTTTCGATCTAGCTTTAAGCTGCTCAATCTTAGCGCATCCACAAGAAGCCGTGTCTCTGGCTTTTAAGTTGCTACTGCTTGTTTCGGTCGTATTCCCGCAATCACATCTACACAGCCAGCGCGCTTTACCGCCTTTAGAATTGGTCGCTCTGGCGATTACCTGTAATCGCCCGCACCTATATCCAATCATGTCAATTATAGGCATTTCCATTATGTTCCAAGGCAAACGGATGGCCGGCCGCCGTGTTGATCAGCTTCGTCTGGATGCCCGGCCTGGGCCGGACCGGCGCGCTGTGCATGGTCAAGACCTTCTCGTGTCGCATGATGGCTCACTCCTTGAGGCTGGCGAGGGCGTCACGCGCGATGCGCTTCATCTCGCTGTCAGGCAAGCATCTAAATGGAAAAACCGTATCCTCTGTGCCGCTTGCGATCTTCTCCAGGGCCGCGACGAGCTTCGCATGGGCATTGCAAGCCTTGACGATCAGGGCGGCATTGGCTGCGCTCTCATCTCCGCGAGACATGAAGCAGATGCGCATATGTGGGCGATCGTGCTCTACGATATGGATGTTCCATTCCATCCCGTCGCGGTCGTCCGGATCAGCAAACCACGGCAGCGGCGAATGTTCAATCTTGTCCGTCATCACCACCCCCTCAGCCACATGAACTTCGGCGTCTCCGCCTGCGCCGCGATGATCGCCATGTTGCGATCCGTCAGCAGCTTGTTGTACACCCGCCGAAGGCCGAACTTTATCGCCTCTCGGTAGCTGATCGGGCCTTCCATCCGGCTCCGCGCCGCGATGATGCTCCGGGCCTCGGCGTGCGCCGCTTTCATGCATTCGCTCATGGTCATGCTAGTCGCTCGGTGGTTGGGCCGCATTCGCGCGGCCGGAGGTGTCAGTTAACTAGCAAGTTCATGCAAGTTCCAGACTCATATTCACCGCGATAATTGCAACGCCCACCAATCCCGAACTGACGCGCATAAACGCGATAACCGCTAAGTTCCGGCCATTCTGCCACATCGCCCTTCATGATGCGCTCGCCAACCTGAAAGCCAAGCTGGCCTGAAACAGTCTTGCCATTCCCATCAGGAAGAATGATGCGGGTGAATTTGGTGCTCTCATTCATGTCCATCTCCCGTCGTGTTGCTGTCGCCTCTTGCAAACAAATCATAGAAGCTTCCGGGAGAATGTCAACGGATCAATTTGACGATTTGGCGATTTTTATAAGAAGGTCCCGGAACGGAATCGGCGTGGCCGCCCTGATCCTGGACCTGTCCTTGCCATAGGCCATGACGCCCGACCGCCGAGCTTTTTCATATCCGTGCCTCTCGACGGCAATAGGCGACAGGCGTTGCTCGGCCCGCCCCCAGATCAATTCTGGAAGCATGCACGGTTCGTGCGCAAGCAGCCAAGTCGCCTTGCGCGCTATGTGCCCATAGTGCGCTTGCTCAACGTGAGCGACAGCAAAGCCGCCAGCGAGGCGCCAGCCGCCGCGATGATCAGGCTTTGGCAGATCAAACGCGTCCCATGCTTTCGAATAGGCCGGGTGTTCGAGCACGCCACCGCACAGCACCAGGGACCGCAGGGCAGCCTCAAAGCAGCCGTTATCATCACCAAGTTGATATTGATGCGGCTTGCGCGGCGAGCCGTGCCAGTATCGGCCCCAGCGCTCACACGGCGGATGCGCCACGATGGGATGCGGGCCGCGGT
>JGI12698J15209_1000010_pt1 | contig 11891 bp, 2 predicted proteins | sample TexAe_OM3H0_O3_FD_15209 | JGI IMG/M metagenome (IMG submission 15209) | reverse complement strand
AGCCACTTTGAATTTCCCGAATTGGTATGTCCGATTTCGGTCGACCTTCGGGCGAGGTTCGAATCCCCGACCGCGCTCGGGCATTCGGCCATCGCTCGGTTTATGCCCGAACCCGAGTCGTTTGAGTCTGAGTACAGCCGCGCTGATGCTCGGGCAGTTGCCACACGATTACTACGCTTGTTCGAAGCCTCGGAATTAGTCTCCTTAATGTCCGAAGCTTGTTCCGAGTGCATTCGGACTTGTACGAAATTCCGATTAATATATTCACCAGGTACATTAGGTAAATTAATTGATGTTCTAGGCTCATACCCATATAGGAGAAATGCAGGTGAAAACCCTGTAGCTGTATGCTTACTAGTGTTATATGATAGTGCAAATGGTCCTACATATTCATCCCAATTATTCCGTAAAGGGTTAACATAGCACCTAAGTGCTATTTCAAGTGTCTGATTCAAAACTTCGGTTTGTCCATCAGCCTGAGGATGATAGGAAGTAGTTAAGGCTCTTTTGATATTCATTAGCTTACATAATTCTCCCCAGAATGAATTTGACCATCGACTATCTCTATCACTGATAATTTGTTTGGGTATTCCATATTTGGTTATTATGTGATCAAATATTAATCGTGCAGTTTCGACTTCGTTCAAATGTGTTTGCGTTGGTATAAATATTCCGTATTTGGTTAATTTATCTACTATGACTAGGATGTTATCAAAACCGTTCTTTGTCATAGGTAATTGTGGTATAAAATCCATTGATATTACTTCAAAGGGTATATTTGGTACTGGTATTGGCTGTAACACTCCTATTGGGCCCATACGTCTGGGTTTGGCCTTCTGACAGATGTCACAAGAGTAAACGTACTGTTTAATTGGTCGTGACATATGTTTCCAGTAGTATGTACTGGCGATTCGATTATACAGCTTACCAAATCCTTCATGTGCACCTTTCATGGCATCATCATGTGATTCCTTGATGATTTGCCATTGAAACTTCTCAGGTACACATAATCGATGATTACCCTGAAGATCAGTTAGTATTATAAATCCGTGGGCATCAAGTGAGTATTGTGGGTACATTGTAGATGTTACATTGTCCCTTTGACAATCCTTAAGTTCATCCCATATAGCTTTAAAGTAGGGATCATCTTGATATGACTTGATCCATTGGACGTATTCATCATTGACCATTCCCCAAATGGTATTATATTGATTTGAGGATTGAGTTGAGATGGAGACCCTATCTGATGGGCTGACATCTACTTCTGTCAGGAATTCCAAAGGGGGTGTATTTTCATCCTTGGAGCTACTGCGTGCAGCTAATGCTGCTACATAGTGAATTTTGGATTCAAACTCTTCAGAAAACTCATTGAAGAACTCTACATCCTTTTCAGAGCTAGTATCACCAATGGACAATGGTATACCTGATATGTCCTTTGATGGGCCATCCTGATTTGGAATGTCACGTCGTAGCCTTGAGATGGGATCTACGTTTGAATGTACGCGACCTGCACGATGAATAATTTCAAGTCCTGGGTATGCTGCCAGTATGGTTCCCCATGTCATTAGTCGTCTATTCACATTGTGGAAGGTACTTCCCCATGTTAGGGCTGAATGATCAGTGATTGCATACACTTTCTCACCTTCAAGGTACACTTGAAACTTGATTAGACCTTCCTTTAATGCTAACATTTCCCTTTCTGTTGCTGAATAATTTCGCTCAGCTGGTTTCAAGATACGTGACCAGTATCCAATTACCCGTTCAATGTGAACAGAGGTTTCATCAAATTCATTATCATCCCATTGATCAGATTCAGGTAGGTCATCACCATTTTTATTAGCTGGAATAATTAGACGAGGGACAGGTTTGCCTTCCTTGTAGGTTTTCTTCAACTTTTCATATATACGTGTAAATTTTAATTCCTTAACCTTGATAGGCTGTACTTGCTGGAGTATAGCTGCTAACCCATATGCTGAAGCATCTGAATACAAACGATAAGGTAAGCCTGGAATTCCATAGGCACGTACAGGGGCATTGACGAGTACTTGCTTACAGACTTCAAAGGCTTCAGTATGTACATCGTTCCATTCCCAAGCTGCGCCCTTCTTTAGCAGTTTGAATAGGGGACTAACAATCCATGCAAAATGAGGTATATATGCTGAAAAGTATGTGACCATCCCAAGAAAGGTTTGAAGCTCTTTAACTGATCTAGGATGTGCTAAGTTTAGGATTGCTTTAACCTTCTCCTCATGAGTAGACATTCCTAAACGTGAAACCTTCTGACCTAATAATAGGAGTGAGCGATAGCCAATATGACATTTTGTAGGTGATAAGGTGATCTTGGAATTAATTATAGCTGTTAATACCTTATCTAGATGTACAAGGTGATTATCAAATGATGTTGAGAATATCACTATGTCATCTATGTATACAAGAGCAAATAGCCAAAGAAATGGTGCGAGAACCTTTTGCATGACTCTTTGAAATATACCAGGTCCACTATGGAATCCAAATGGTAAGCGACGAAACTGATATAGTCCACGATGAGTTCTGAAGGCTAATAGTGGTTTTGAGTCATGTGCTATTTCCAGTTGCGTAAATCCTGACAATGCGTCAAGTGTAGTTAACCATTGTGATCCATGCAGTGCTTGGATAATAGTTTCCTGTCTAGGTATAGGAAACTCATCACGTACAGCTGCTTCATTCAATTTTCTAAGGTCTACAACCATTCGTGGTTTTCCATTTCGCCAAACGATAAATGCTGGAGCACCCCATGGACTCTTAGACGGTTCGATGACTCCTAATTGAATCCATGAGTCCATTTGTTTATCCATTACCTCACGTTGAGCAGGAGAAACTGGGAAAGGTGGTAATGAGACTGGTTTTGTACCAGGTTTCAATTCGATTTCAATCTTCTCATCATAATTTCCCAATCTGCCATCTAAAGCAAATGCTTGTTTATTCTTCCAGAGAATCGCTTTAATTGCACTTTCTTGTTCAGGGTCTAGGTCTTTGGCAATATCAATAGTTTCAAATAACTGTGATGATGGTATAGGGTCCTCAGGTGTTTCTGCAATCTTTGGACCTCCTTCGACTGGTTCATCTTCTGGATTGATGACATCATTATCAAGAATATCCTTAGTCTGGAGGTCAACTATGGTTCGTAGGTAATTAGCATGCTGTTCACGTGTCAGCATCTCCTTCTCAGTTAAGTTAGATCTGTTTTCTAGAAATCGTCGAGGATCATGGATGATGCCTAGTGCTTGACCTCTACTGATGGTAACTGGGGTCTTAGAGAAATTTGATACCATGAGGAAGCAACTATCTTTTTGAACAAGTGTGTCTGTACATCCATATGTATCTTCTGGATTTCGATGATAGTGCATGATTCGTTCAATATATGCAGAGTTACAGCCCTTGGGGAACTGTACCTGAATAGGTATATGTTTAAGTGTTTCTGGAGGAATGACTACTGATACTGTGGCTCTGGCATATTTCCTTGATGGTATCAATGATGATAGCCTTCTTACTGCTTTACGAAACCTATATGGCTTAAACTTGTTTGTAAGCTCAGATACATTCAATAGGGATCGTGCTTCAAAGACATGACCTTCCTTGTCACTTCTTGGATGAATACATGTTTCAACTACAGGCACCGTCCTCTGTGTACTTCCCAATCTTAGGAACGTCATTTCTTCTTCCCTGATAATGGACAGCTTGAATTGGGACCCAAAGTCATTACCAATGATTAAAGGTGCTTTCATATTCTTGACAACATAGGCTTCAATAGTTAGTTTCACTGGACCATCCTGTGTCTCAAAATAGATAGGTAGAGTAACATAGCCATTAATACGTGCGTGACCAGTAACTTGAACAAGGGATATTCGCTGCCCTTTCTTCAACCGAGGTCTGTCATCACCTAAAGAATTGTAAGTATCCTGGGATATTAGTGAAATATCTGATCCAGTATCGATGATTGCTTCAGTCTCATGGAATGTCCTTTCTATGAGATTGACTGGTACAGTTGCAGCTCGTGTACCTAAGAAGGTTGTTCCTGGAGGCCTACCCTTTACAGGTGAGAGTTCGATGAGCCTTGAATCATTATCAGGTTTCACCTTGATTGCCATAGATGTGCTGTTTTGATAGGGACTCTTTAGTAATACCTTCAGCTTACGATTTCGAAGACGTCCTTTATTTGTTAGAACTCCAACCTTGTATCCTTCTGACTGCTGAGGTTCATTTGTTAGTGATCCCCTCAGTCTGGATGCACTCTTCAATTCTGGAAGAGCCTCTACTGCATAGCTGCCAGCAGAGTGCGATTCATTGTCCTCATCAGTAACATCTTCACCTGAACTTCCAGATTCATCATGCTGAGCAGTACCTATGTTAGTTTCTGAGTCATCAGAGCTGGCGTCCTCATAGGCTTGTGCATATTCTTCTTCAGCCTTGACATCTTCAGGATCTTGTGCTATAAAGTTCACCTTGGCTTCCTTTCGTGCATATTTACATTCCTTGTCCCAGTGTTTACCACTGCCACAATATCTGCACCCTCTTGCTCCTTTAGACTCAGGAGTGCTGCGCTGTGAGATATTGGAGTCATCTTTAGCATATTTGGGTGGAGGTAGACTCTTGGTGTATCCTAGGAATGTACGAGGTCTTCTAGTTTCCTTTGAATTTCGTGATGTCTGAAACCGTGATCTTGACTGATTCCTAGTAGATCGGCTACTTCCTGAAGATCTTGAGGGTACTGAATGACTATCATCAGTCTCCTTAAAATATCGGGCTCTACTAATAGCATGCTGATCTACAAGTGATCGCACAGGTGGATAGGAGCAGAGTATCTCTTCATGTGCCTTAATCGCTTTCTGGAAATCCTGAAGACTGAGTAGATGTGGAGTTAATACTATTCGCCATCCACTAGGGGCACCATTCAGTACTTCATTCATAATTTCGTCATCACCCATATTCCATAAGTGATCCAAAAGGACCTTCTTCCTAATGAAATATTCACTGGGTGATTCCTGGTAATGACCACTCTGACGCCATCGCATGTTCCTGCATATTGATCTTTGACGAATTTGCCAACTGGGACCCATGAAATAGTCTGATAACAGATTGCGCATGTCATACCATGATTTGGTAGCTCGTTCTTGAATCGCTTTAGGTAAAGAGCACCAGTAGTTGTCTGCTTCACCCTTAAGCTTGAATGGAACAATATTTCCAAGTTGTTCAGCTACTACTGGTGAGCGTGATGCAAGACTATTCACTTTATGGATCCAATGTAGCAAGGTATCTTCATCACCATCCCAGTCAGGAATCATCTCTTGTTTCAACTTGAGATCAAAATGTGCTTGTTTGGATAACCAAGTATTTCGTCCTGATGGTGATGATCCTAGAGGCTCATAGTCAGAGTTAGGTGTTGTAGGAACCCAGTCAGACTTTGATCGATTACTTCTTGAAGGTGTTGTTTGGGTCTGTGATGAATATGGGCTGCGCAGTCTATTAATAGAAGGATCTGATGCAAAACTTGTACGTGGTTTAGATCTGCTTCTATCCTTGCTAAAAGGATTAGATGACCTAGGACTATATTCATCACCAGATGTCCATTCATCGTCAACCTCAGGGTCAACACTTGAATAGTTGCCATCTGGCCTATAATTAGGAGATGAAAAGGCATCTCTCATAAGTGGTCCATATTCTCGTTCTTTGAATCCAAATATTGATCCTTTGGATTGTTGCTGCCTTTGTGATGAACCTGCAGAGGAATTCCAGGAATGATTCTGAGATTGAGTATAATTAGGTAATGAACTTAGTGAGTGGCTCTTATGTCCAGAATCGATTTCATGCTCTTTCCCCTTTGAGCTTCCAGGGATTGATCGTTGTGGTTGTTGATTCTGATCATCTTCATTATCTTCTGCATTAGGTATGGGTCTCAATGGTGAATTTCTGAGTATTGATCTGGGAGGTGATCTTGACTGAGTGGCTTCAAGACTATCTTCACTCATTGAGATCAAGCACATAAAGCTTTCAACTTCACAACGAAAGGTAACTGCAAGAATTTCATAATCATTTCTGGAGTAGAGAACTCCTTCTGGATGGTTCTCATCCCCCCAGTGTGGAACTGATGGATAAGAATCTGAATTCTCTCTATTAAGACGCATAAGTCGATTTCTTCTTGATTGCAGACTTGTAATAAGTCGACTATAGCGCATCAGGTCCAAACCATATAGAGGTTCTTCTTCATCTGGAAATGTAAAGCTGATACCTTGTATGAAATCATCAAGTTGCTCAACTTCAATAGACCAGTTGTCAGACAAGATTTTCTTGTATTGTGAATCCTTGGTATTGAGTAGTTTAAATGCCTTCCACATTCCAGTGCAGCCTAATGCTAGTGCATGTTGACGACGTTTCCAGTTATTAGAGCGAGAGTTAATAGTCCTAGGACTATAAGCAGTTTCAAACTCCCCATAGTCACTTGAGCTCTCTGGCTTAGCCTCAGACATTGACTTCAACACATATTCGCCTAGTGGTTGAAGATGAGGCTTAGGATAGGTTGGAATGGGAATAGGTACTTCTTTCCCATCATAAGTGAAGGTTTGTTGATTTGGAGATATATTCTCCTTGTTATTCTCTGTATCTGACATGTCAACAAATTCCTGAAGCTTGTTAGTACTTTAGCAAAGATCTCCCAACTCGTCCACCAAATGTTACGATATGCTAGAGGTAATGTGTGCTAGTTACGTAGTATTTCCAAAATTGGGCAAACTATCTTAATGCGAAGTAACTAATCAAACTAGTATTCAACGTCTCAGGAACTTCAAATGTAAACTAATTCTATGTGTAACAAGGTTTGTTACTTAACTACTATCTACGGAGTCTGATTCTAATCAGTAAAGGTGCAAGGTGTCTGCTGTTGCCCTGCGTATAAGGTGTCTGCTGTTGCCTTACGAGTTGGCTATAGGTAAGGTGTCTGCTGTTAGCCTTACAAGTCCTAGCTGGACTGAGAGAGCAGTGCTCTAATATATCAAGGGAATTCAGATTAAATTGAGTTACTTTAATGGCATCATTTCTGACACCTTATATACTGTACAAGATTGCTGAATAAGCTACCTTAGTCATTCCCTAGTAATATTACTCATCGATGACTCATTGCCTTACTCATCATATTACTCATTGCCTTACTCATCGTATTACTCATCCGATTACTAAACTAGATTGTATGACATATCAAGATTTGTCAATATGTACAGAGGAGGCTAAACAATCTTCCTATACCATATCCCATACCGTAGCATTATCCCCTCTTGTTTAGACTGTGATTCCTACTATTGATCATTCATCGCTTCCAATCATGGTTTCCTCGTCATTTATGTATCGCAGGTATAGGCCTGCGAAATAACAACGAACAAGAATTGTGATGTGCCAGAAGTGAATTCGTATCCACTCCTTCCATCCTAGAATCTTGCGAGAGATCTCGAAGTTATCCCATGGTACTAATAGGTGGGAAACACTAATGTGTGGTGGTGACACTATGCGCAATCCTTCGATTTCAATGTAAGGTCGTCCATTAAATGTGACACATTTGTAGTCTTCGAGTCGATAGGTTCCATAAAAGGGTATATCAATGATCACCCCTTTATCAAGTGGAACTCTTCGTATTGGTGATGGACTGTCAGTTGATAGAGGGAGTGAACCTGAAGTGATAAATGACCGTCGAGCGAATATGGAAGGAGTTGGAGTTCGCATCAACTCTTGTTCGTAGGACAGACTGGAGAGTCGAGGCTCATCCATAGATAGAGTTGGTTGACGGTCAACGATTTGATGTTGGTAAGCGATATGTGCAGGATCAGGATACTGTATCTCTGCATTGTGAAGGCTGTTTTGGAGGGTAAGGTCGAAGCCGTTTGGTAGAGTAGCCTCATTGCGAGTATGATAACGCGGATTAACGAATGCAATGTCCTCGCCTGGACGAAAGTAGACAGCGCACTTTGCAACCAAGTGGCGAAGAGTGGTTAGGTTTTTAAAGAGAGCGAACATGGTGGCAGGAAGCAAGAAGGATGAAGGGGCGAAGAGTGTGAAAAGACGACGGACCCTTTTTATACCTCTAGAGGTGAAAGGTACAACCGAGCGGGCTTGTACGTCATTACGGGCGCCGTGTCAAGTATTACACTTAATAGATTTATTTTTGACGTATACAACACTTTGTAACAACAATTAGTCTTACACAACTGACTATTACACTACATACGTCTTTAGCGACTAAGGGACAGTGGTACGCACATAGTTGGCCAACAATTTTCATTATAGCGGTGCCTGATATGTCAAATTGATCGTAGAATTCAGGTGTAGACGCCCAAGGGTCTAGGCGACTTCCCACTTAGGTTTAGATCACGCGCCAATCATTCGGTTCATCTGAGATCTGACTTAACAATCAAATTCCGAATTGAATACAAGATGACTATTGCATGAAACAAGGCTTAGTAAACTGTCAAACTGTTCGTTTATATGTACGGATACAAATTCTGGAGCTCGTGTATAATTTTTTTGTTGAAAATTCAAAGGTAATAACAATGGAAGGTTCTGGCTAGTAGTACAGATAAGAACGTGTATGTATGCAAACTTGAATATGTGTGGCAGACTTAAGGGTCTACTTCCTGGAGTCTGGGACGATTCAGTCTTTATGGGGACAGTAAGGGCATGGACACTCACTGCGATGAGAACTTCTGGTTATATACTTCTCACGAAAGGTATCAATGTTTGCTTTCTTCTTTTTCAATGAACGTGAAGGTCCAACGATGTGTGATTCAGCAGCACCGGCTACAGCGATCATAACTGGTGAAGGATGAGGTGTTACAGGAGGTAGAGAGCTTGTTGTAGTGACTGGAGTAACTGGAGTTGGACGAAGGAGAGGTGATGAAGGAGGTGGTGTCAAAAATCCAGTAAATTCTGGAGATGATGCAATGATCTTAAATTTAGGTATATGATTCAGTTGTGAAGTCTTGTCAACTTGTAACGATGGAATCTTGCTTACCTCATCATTCTCTTCGTCTATCTCATTAGTCAATGAGAAGGGAGAGCCGCTTGACATGGTGAGAGGGCTATCTGGCACAAAATCCTGTTCATTATGCGGCTCAGGTACAGAGCCAGGCATAGATGCGGATGCAGGATTAAGTGTGGTCGCAGATACAGGAGCTGAAGGTTGTGGTGGTTGATTATCAGGGACGTTGAGTAAGGTAGGACGCTTAGGAAGTAAATAGCGATATGCTTCAAAATTGACTCCTCTGTTCGCAGCAAGCCAGTGGTTTCGCGAAGCGGCAGTGTTGAACCACTGAATGCCATTTCTACCCATCAATTGTAAGTCTTCAATCCAGGTAATCGCACGGCCACGAGGTAGTACAATGTCGAGCGAATTATCAGATCCAAAGCATAACAGCAGAGATTCTGGAGGTGCTTGCATGTTAAGACCACGCAGAACTTCGCCTAGCTTATCACGGTTGACCTCGCCAGTTTCCTCAACGTCTGTAGAGAAATTGAGACCGCATATAATAGCCTTAGATATGTTGCTAAGGTCCGAGTAGAGTTGTTTAACCAGCTGAGGATCTGTCTTGACGTACTCATATTCGCGAAGTTCAACTTTGAAGAAATCATCGTCCACAGGTTTGTACCAAAGGGCGGAATTAGTAAGCGTCATGAGAATTCGGCTTTCGTAGGGATGATCGTAGGTGTTAAGGATCTGAGATTGTGAACCAAAGTTGTGTTTAACAATTAACTGAGGCATGAGTGAGATATATGAATAGGGAGAGATGGTAATAGGCCCACAGTATGAAGTATATAGTAAACGTCGATGCTGGCGTCCTTTTATAACAGTTAGAGTCTCATAAATCGATTATTAATAATACAAGCAATGACATAGAACAATAGACAAACCATTTGTTGACTTAGTCATGGGTGCATGACCTTCTAGCATACAATTCATAATTGTATCTGTCGTGCGCCATTGTCTCCTCGAAGTCGTCGGCTTCTCGTCAATCGATTCGGCTGTGTATTATCCCGCGTTTTCGGTGTCCATTGTACCTTAGAAGTCTCGGTAAGCGTTGCATTACTAATTGTTGATTTAGAAGATGACTTACTGGAAGATACCTCTTCCGACACATCCGGGGCAGTATATGCCGGTGCTACAATGGTTGTAGCACGTCGTTTCCATTCTTCGATGATGTCCGGAGCATTCTTGAGGTGTTTCGCCGGTTCCCAGGTGTTATAATTAGCATCATAACCCTTCCATTTAATTAAATACTCACTCACATGCTGTTTCCCCTTCTTGCGAATCCGTTCCGCCTCTATTCGCTCCACCTCGTACTCTATTAGGTCCTTAAAATCGCTGCGACGAAGCTCTCTAATAGGTCTATCAATAACCGGGGTCGAGTTAGCAGTATAAGGCTCCAGATGGGTAGCATTAATTACTGGATGAATTCCATAGGAAGCTGGCATTGCAAGTCTATAAGTATTTGGTCCTAGTACTTTATTAATTGTAAACGGACCTTCATATTTTAATAATAATTTCCTGCCCAGCCCCTGGACGTCTCGAAGTAACCTGAGAGAGTGAGGATTTATTAACACTTGGTCCCCTTCAGAGAACTGTATATTCCGTCTAGATTGATTATATAGCTTAGATTGTCGCACTTGTGACACTAGTAATGCATCCAGAGCAATAGAACGAGCAGCAATAAAATTATCAGCCATTCCCGACGAGTCCGTAAGTGTCGAGCCAGGTCCGGAGTGGAAAGAATTAGCACGTCGCGTCGAAGTTAACTGGCGCGCTGCGGTATTTGTTGTTATTTGTTCGCAGCACAGCCACTTTGAATTTCCCGAATTGGTATGTCCGATTTCGGTCGACCTTCGGGCGAGGTTCGAATCCCCGACCGCGCTCGGGCATTCGGCCATCGCTCGGTTTATGCCCGAACCCGAGTCGTTTGAGTCTGAGTACAGCCGCGCTGATGCTCGGGCAGTTGCCACACGATTACTACGCTTGTTCGAAGCCTCGGAATTAGTCTCCTTAATGTCCGAAGCTTGTTCCGAGTGCATTCGGACTTGTACGAAATTCCGATTAATATATTCACCAGGTACATTAGGTAAATTAATTGATGTTCTAGGCTCATACCCATATAGGAGAAATGCAGGTGAAAACCCTGTAGCTGTATGCTTACTAGTGTTATATGATAGTGCAAATGGTCCTACATATTCATCCCAATTATTCCGTAAAGGGTTAACATAGCACCTAAGTGCTATTTCAAGTGTCTGATTCAAAACTTCGGTTTGTCCATCAGCCTGAGGATGATAGGAAGTAGTTAAGGCTCTTTTGATATTCATTAGCTTACATAATTCTCCCCAGAATGAATTTGACCATCGACTATCTCTATCACTGATAATTTGTTTGGGTATTCCATATTTGGTTATTATGTGATCAAATATTAATCGTGCAGTTTCGACTTCGTTCAAATGTGTTTGCGTTGGTATAAATATTCCGTATTTGGTTAATTTATCTACTATGACTAGGATGTTATCAAAACCGTTCTTTGTCATAGGTAATTGTGGTATAAAATCCATTGATATTACTTCAAAGGGTATATTTGGTACTGGTATTGGCTGTAACACTCCTATTGGGCCCATACGTCTGGGTTTGGCCTTCTGACAGATGTCACAAGAGTAAACGTACTGTTTAATTGGTCGTGACATATGTTTCCAGTAGTATGTACTGGCGATTCGATTATACAGCTTACCAAATCCTTCATGTGCACCTTTCATGGCATCATCATGTGATTCCTTGATGATTTGCCATTGAAACTTCTCAGGTACACATAATCGATGATTACCCTGAAGATCAGTTAGTATCC
>JGI12698J15209_1000009_pt1 | contig 13374 bp, 20 predicted proteins | sample TexAe_OM3H0_O3_FD_15209 | JGI IMG/M metagenome (IMG submission 15209) | reverse complement strand
ACATGTGCCAAAAGGTACCTACCTGTCATGTCCAACTGATAGTATACCACGAGTAGAATCCCCTCATTGCGATTCGGAGCCGGACAAGATATTTAATCTCATGTGGCGCGTTGAAAAGGTTCGAGAGAAGCGCGACTGGCTCAAGGACACGATCAGGTTCTACACGGACGGCTTACAGTCGGCGGAGGCCGTCCTGCAGTCCACCAAAGCCAAGCTCCTCACCGCTGAGGCGAAACTGGACGCCTTGCGCGACGTCCTGCGCAAGTCCGAAGATGACGGCGTCACAGACTTGGACTCAAACGATTACCTGGACTCCGATCGCGAGGACGCGCACGATGAGGCCCCCATTGGTGTGTGCCAAAGCGTACGGGTAGATGAATCTCCTTCTCGCGATTGGGAGCCAAACAATGTTGTTGAATGCCTGTTGCTTCTTGAAGAGGGTCGAGAGGAGCGCGACCAGCTCAAGGACACACTCAGGCTCATTGAGGACGCCTTACATGCGAAGGAGGCAGAAGTGCGGTCCACCGAAGCCAAGCTCCTCACCACTGAGGCGAAACTGGACGTCGTGCGGGACATCATTTGGTGATCATGAGGACATGTATAAAGTACTATCAATCGTCGATTCGTTGTGCAACGACCTAGGCTGATTTCTTGCTACATAGTCACGCACAAATTGTATATACATACTAATGTATATGGTGCGTGCGCAAATAATATTATCACTGTGTTAGTTGCTTATAATAATACGGCACAAGGGATGGTCCGTGCGCAAGCATTATGCGCAGTGGTCGCCTGCGCGTTGGTAGAGCTCGGGAGATCTCCAACGTTAAGCTTTGTACATAATCACATCCGACCATCAACTTTAACTTCCTAATATGAACACTCAAACCTCATCACATGGCCACATGGCTGGCTCTCTCTCTCCTCAGTGTGTGTCCTCTTCGCAAGGTATCGCAAAGATGGTCCGCGCGCAAGCTTAAGGATGGATTATGCGCAGTGGTCGCCTGCGCTGGTAGAGCTCGGGAGATCTCCAACGTTAAGCTTTGTACATAATCACATCCGACCATCAACTTTAACTTCCTAATATGAACACTCAAACCTCGTCACATGGCCACATGGCTGTCATCGGCTCTCTCTCTCCTCAATCCAAATTCCACTCGTCGTCGGAGCTCGTGTTCTCCCAATGTTCTCCTCACTCGCGGTTGTGTCCTCGCCACGATCGCCATGTCAGTCGGTCCGACTTCATCGTACTCCGAGTCACATAGAGCGGCGATCATTGAAGCAGCTACGAGGCATAGAACGGTCTTGTATAATACTTAGATATTGATTGTGACAAATGCCTTCAGAACTAGACTATGCTTGGTCCCTTCCCTTACACTGAACACAGAGGAATTCTCGGCTGATTGAAGTTGCCACCTCCCCCTGTCTTCTCCCCATTTCAAATATCCTTCGGCTAGCTTCGCCAGTGCGAGCTTCCTCCAACTCAGCCTGAGAGAGTACAATGTTAACTTGCCATTCATGATCAATCAGCCCTAAGCAGACCTGACCTTGAGCTTTTCATTGAGTTTGGCCAAGTCGCTTTTTTGGAACACAAGGATCTTCTTCTTGTATAGTTCGTTCTTGCTTTTGATCTCTTTGTGGATTTGACGGAGGTCATTCAATGCCTTTTTGTTGACCTGACGCCATCAACAATGTCTGTGAGCTTGGCGGGGAAAATACTGAGGTTGCGGAATCGGACCTGGTGCTCCTCCTGATGCCGGCCTTCAACCTCCTGCCTTAATATTGTTACCGAATACTTGGCTGCGCCCCAATACACTTTTCTCACCCTCGCAGTTTGATGTAGGCCTTGTATTTCGTTTCGGAGGGTTTCGATCCTCTTCTGAAGGTCCGCAAGTCCACAGGTGCTTAGTGCTTTTGGATCTGGGCAAAGCGTACCTCTAACGCTTCGACCTCTCTATCCTTAGACTGAACAAGACCGAGTCAAGGCGGAAGGAAGTGTCATAGACCCATATACCTTGGCGTTCTCCATATATTCCTGGCAATTGCAACGTTGGAGCCGTCAGTGATTGGAAATGGCTAGGTCTCCAGAAGCGCTCACTCGGTTAACACATTGACTCTGCCTCTGTCCAAGTCTTTGCAGCAAGTTAACATCAAGAGGGTGGTCCACCATATACCTTGAGCTCCGCGACCTGATTTTCATAATCTTGCTAGAGATTCATAGTGTTTCAATAGAGGATATCTAGTTCTTCTCGGCGACTACCTTGATAGTCTTCTCGCTTTCGCGAAGGCGTTTGAGCACGTCATTCTTGGTTTGAGCATCCATCTGGAGCCATGTGGTACATAGTATAGCATCATCGTGACGAGAAGCACCTTTGCAGCCTCCTCGCTTTCGCGAAGAAGTCGAAGCTCCTCTCCGCGGCTTTCGGCCTGACCCTAAACCGTTTATATATATGTCGTTGCAAGGTCAAGTGGACGCTGAACGAGAAATATTGTTAGTACCTTGGCAACCTCCTCACTTTTGCGAAGAAGCTGAAGCTCTTCTTTCTGACTTTCAACCTGGCCCTGATCTCGTTTAAACTTATGTCGCTGGCAAGTTCGTGCTCACCTCGAGTTTGTCGCAAACTTGGCGCAATTTTCTTTTGTAAGTCATGATGGCTGCGTCCTGGTTATCACAGGCAAATTCCTCGCTCTCGGTGCTCACTTGTGGCCAATACAGTTCCCCATTGCCTTTGCTCATCTGAAAATTCTAAAGAACGCAACTGTCCTTCAAGTGTCTGAATGTGATCATTAGCGTGCTTCAACTCTTGCTGAAAATGCCCAATGTCAGCTGCTGTCGACAGATTTAGATAAAGTGCTTCTTACCTGCTTGACCACTTTGACATATTTGGTGTTCTGACGCTCATCCTTTGCCTCCTGCTTACTCTGCAGCAACTCAGCCTGAAGCCCTTTAACAATGGCATCATGTTTCTTCTTCTCCGCATCATGCGTGACCAGTATTTCCTGGGTCCCCTCCAGTTGCAGTACTAGTTGTGCTTCGGCCTCCTGTAGTTTGGACTGGAGGCTGCTCTCACGGCGTTCGAGTTCGGACCCCGCAGATATCAGCTCTGACTCCTTAACTTCCAGATGGTTGTTTACCTGTTAGAGCGTCTCAGCCTGTCCACCTGGGNAATTAAACAAGCTGCCTTCTCCAAGTCTTTCTCCAGCTCTGCAATTGTCTTCCGACCATTCTGGCATGCTGCTTTGCATTCGTCAAGCGCCTGTAACACGATGGGAATCCCGATTTACAGGGATGGTGGAGCTCACCTTCTCTGTGCTCTCTATCCGGGAGCTCAGCGCGTCGTTCAGCTTCTTTAAGTTCTCCTTTTCCGATTGGAGTTTTTTTTTGACGGTTTCTAACATGTTGTTGCTTGAGATCAATCGATCGATCTCCTTCGTGTATTTCACACTATGTGTGGGCAAAGGTCATGGTTAGATTCAGTGGCCATGGGTGCCGCAAAAAATTACCAACATACATATCTTCCTCACGTTCATCCAAAATATCCTGCAACGCTTTCCCGTCGCTTTCGGTCCTGGACAGACGTTCCTGCAGCGCTGTCTGCTCGCTTTCGCTACTGGATAGACACCCCTCTAGCTCCTGCACTTTCACCTGTAAAGATTCTGCCTGAGTCTCCGCTCGCCCTATTTCTTTCCGTTGTGTTGCAAGTTGATCCATCAAATTTCTGATGAAAGTAAAGGACGCTGACCGAGCCCAATAATAGCCTTCTATGATGTTGTCTAAAAGACTTTTCTAAAAGGGTTACTACCGCATCGCAAATCTATACAGAGTGCAAAGATACTTGCCTATCAGTACCCCCATGGTTTACGAAGTCTGGGGACTCCAGGTTCAAGCTCGGGGACACGACGTTGCCATACAAAATGAGTGTAAAGATTTCCAGTTCAGCCTTGGACATATGAAGTAATATCGACTTCGTTTGGTGACGATCCAGCTGCAGGACCCAGAGACACAGAAGACAAAATTGAGCCACAGCTTCTGCCTTCCGCAGTTTGTCATCTTCACGCAAGATACTCGATACGTTTGGGCATATGAACTTGGATGTTACTTCTGGAGCATTGTAATCCAGGTACATCATAATCTGCAAATACATTGCCTTCAAAGTATGCGATTGGCCAGAAGACCTTGAAATATGAGGCGTAATTCCACTGAAGACGGTTGAACCACTAAATCAGCGTCAAGTTTAATTGAAACTCATGTTTACTTGCCAGAGGCCCAACGTCTTCTTCCATATTTCCACAAGCACATCATAGGTTGGGGTCTGTAGATTTGGACCTAATTCAAGTTCTATGCCACCAATGCCAACTGAAGAGTTGAATAGACGAAAAGCGCCCTGAATATCAGAAATTCTGAATATCGGGTCTTGCGCAGCCATATAGGATCTATATACTAGGAAGAAGGGACAGGTGTGAATGAAAGAAGAGTGGCGATCACATGATTTGCAGTGGGTGTTCAAGTCTCTGATTGAGAGCTTTAAAATCTGTGCAAAAAACTCGACGACACCAAGCGGAAGTTCGCGCTTACGATGGAAATTTGGGTGGATGTAGAATAGGATTTGGATAGCAACTATTTGCTTACACATCTAAGTCGTCTTGTCGCTACTTATCCGTCCATCAGCTTGAACTTCCTATTATGGACGTTGAAGTATCGTGCCTGTTTTGGAAATGCGTAGTTCTGCCCGGCACATGACATCGTTTTTAACCATTGAATTTCTTTGTCCGGGTAGCCATGTCCGTAGCCACGACCGCACCCACCACCTCTGATGATGAGCTTTTACTCGGGCCATCTCAAGGAACTAGAGCATTTTCCCAGCAATCCGACAGGTCAAAATGTTTTTTTTGCCCTTCAGCAGTTTTGATGCGCCTCTAGTGAGGATAGGCGAGAAATATCACCTGTGTACGAATCCAGTGTATCAAGCCAAACATCCAAGATCGTTGACAGTATCACAGCCTCTCTAACGAACCGGACGAACCCTCCGAGGACGAGGACGGTGAATGGCTGTGGACATCCTGCGATACTGACCCTTGACAGAATAGTCATAAATGTTTAGATGACATTTGGCAAGAAGTTGACAAATCCGCGACCAACGAAGCGATGCACGCTTTCAAGGCCAGACGCCGGACTGAAGAGTGGACGCAAGAGGGCGCCGCCCATGGCTTCGCTGATCATGATGCGCACGGCTCTGCCGAAGTGAGATCACTCCACTCTCCAAAATATTTGAAGTTTATGGAGAGCAGGGTGTTCCTTACGGAGAGTTTCTTCATGTTAAGCGTACAGTGAACGGCCTGGCGGGCTCAATGAGCACTCTGGAACGGACAATGGACCGGGTGGCGAAGAGTTTGGAATCTCTCGAAGCCTCTAATGCCGATGCCTCCTCCAAGCAAAGCAGCGGGCCACCACCAGCCCTGTTTCCGAATTTCCCAGAACAGAGAACAGGAATCCCGAACCGTCGAGAAGCAGATGAACTCTTTGTCAAGGTGATATAATCTTGTCAAGCTGAAGAGACGGCTCACATTTACTGCTCATGATCAGCGACGGGTTCGACGCTATCTTGAAGACCTGATTCCCAAACATGTCCAGATTATACCCGCCGTGTCTGAGCAGGAACGAATTGACTACGCTGCGAAGATAGCCAGCGGTAGCTGCAACGAGGAGGCGGTTACTCTCGAGAACTATCGCATTGACCTGGGCTCCAATCATAAGTCAGCTTGGAACCAGTCTGCTGGGCGTGTGCTTGTCCCATACTTTACAGACAAGTCCGGCTTGAGCTTGAAAGACCATCCAGGCCTCTATACTATGATTATTAGCGCTTTCTCTAGCCACCTCAAATCTATCAGAGACAACTCCCGCTACTCGCTGACCTCCGCTCATGTCCTGAGGCGCAAGCGGCAGTCCACCCGTACAAACAAGGTGAGAATCTGGCAAAACCCTTTGAATTTACTGAAATGCTGCTTTGCTAGCTATTCCAGGTACGAAGACATACCGTCGCGACACATCCCTATCTACAATCCCATCTGGCTATGGTTGAGCGCTTTGGCGTGGAGGGCACTTCGGACGATGAATCGGACCACGATGATCCCCATCACCCACGATATGATATCCGCCACTTGCCATGGATGTCCAAGGAAGCCACAAACTGGAAACGGACGATCGACAAGATTGGTAGTCTGACCAAGTACCAAGGCAAAGTACATCGAGCTGAACGGCAGAGGACCATATCTGGGAAGAAATCCACTCGCCCATACATTTCTGGGCTTCCCCTCAATGCATATGACAAAGAGTGGCTCAGTAAGGATCCAATGAGACCAAAATTGGTCCGAGCCGCAGCAAACTACGACTTTGCCCATGATCCTGAGTTCATGAGGTAAGACGTCTTCCTCCGCTACGCCCAAACGATAATCCGCTTTAAGTTCCATGCTTAACTCGACCGGACGTCCTTGATCCTGTGCACGAGGTGCAGTGGTTAGGACTTTATGACTTTCCATGCTAGACAATTATAAATTGTTTCTCCTAGTCGGAGTCAAGGCTTTAGTTCTGGCCGACATTGAGGTTCGACGGGCATTGATATTGAGCATTGGTCATGAGCATTGATCCAATGCTCATGAAGAACAACGCACCTTTGTGAGGCGTTAAAACGGCGTGGACGCGAGCCGTACGGAAATGGCAGCTAAATCTGTGCACATGTCTTGAATTCGAAGGCCATCCAGAGCTGCGGGGAATCGGACAAGACTGGAATCTGCGGCGGCTCGGGCGTCGTCCAGCGCTGACGCTGTTCGCGCACCGGCTTGGCGCCGCTGTTCTGCCGCGCCTCACTCGCCTGTGACTCGCGTTGAATACGTTGAAAACTCGCGCATCCGCAAGCGGATGATAGCGGTCTGTGGCGGCTCGGGCGTTGTCACAGCACCGACGCCATTCAAGGGACACTGGCCCTCTGAGATTGTGATCGCAGAGCACATATTTCTTCGTCAGCCCGCAGCAGCGGCGGTGGCCCTCGGCATGTGTGCACTTTGCAATAACAATTCTGGAGGCCACTTTATGTTCTGTTGGTGCCATGGGAGCCAGTGTCCCTTGAACGGTGTCGCTGCGACAACACGCGAGCCGCAACCGACCGCTATCATCCGCCAGCGGATGCTCGAACTTCATCGTATTCAATACGAGTCACAGGCGAGTGAGGCGCGGGATGATTGGTAGGCGCGGGCGGAACAGCAGCGGCTCCACGAGCTGCGGGCGGAGAGAGAAGAACAAGAGCGAGAATGACCACCATCAACAATTTACAATCCGCCTCCGCCTCCGCCGGCCTTCCAATTTGGGAAAGCGGTGCTCAGCGAGGTTTCAGCAAGGCAACACCGACCGCGATGTGCCTTTGAAAGCGCTAAGTTGTCGAACAAGACTAGGTACAAAGCTACACAATGAATATAAGGCTACAGGATTATAGGATAATATAGGATGAATAGGTGTTACTTGTACTCGGGCGGTACGTAAAAAAGGAATTGAGGCCCATGAGTGCGACGAGTGGCATGTGCCAGTGCCTCAGCGCCAGAGGACAGCACCGAGGTAAATGTGCGGCGTGAAGTCGGACAAATGGATCGTCGGCCACGTCTGCGCCCAGCCCGCTACATCTTGAACGACGGTAGTGCTGACCTCGAGATGGTGCACCCAGGAGACGAGTGAGACACGGCGGGGTGTCTGCTGTGGTCACCAACGGCGGCGGCGAGCGAGACGGCAAGCGCCTCGTCCCGCGCCTCTTGCGAGAGTGTTGGCGAGGGCGGCAGCGGCGTGAGCGCGGCGAGACGCGCTGCGGCTTCCTGCTGTCTGGCGAGGTGTTCGTGCAGAAGCTTCTCATCGCGTGGGCGAGGCGCAGGGAATGGGATGCTCTCACGGCGGCACAGCTGGCGAGCGGGGGGCGGCAGGAGGCCAGCGAGCGGCGGTGGCAACGGTGGGAGGCTCACGCATACAGCAGAACACAGCGGACTGCGCGCGACAGCATGTCTTGCACAGGCGCGATGGGCACTGCGCGTTCGAACGTTCCTAGTGTGTGGGCGGGTGCTAGGAGGCGCTGGCGCTCTCGCGGCGGGCATCGGGGCAGTAGAAGGTTGCGTGGGAGCATGAAGGCCATTGGGGACGATGCCGAGATCCCAGAATTTGTATCTGTGGCCATGGGTCTCATTAAAACACTAGAAAATGGATTTAGCGCTGGGCGAGGTGAATAAAACGCGCTGATAACGCACCAGTGGGCCGTATACCACTTGCCATGACTCAGCAGGGAATGCGCAGCGCGTTGATGTCCATCGTATGGTGGTTTAGATATGGAGAGAAGGGTGTCGCAGGGGTGGAAGGAGGAAGAGAGAGGGATGATGCTTGTTTCAATTTGGCGGGNGCCTCAGCTCGGCTTCAGTTTCAACTTCAAGCTCCGCATGTAAGCCCTCCCAAAAAGGATCAGGGGCGCGGTTTGTCACGAGTGACCATCAACTTAAACTTCCTAATATGTGCATTTAAGCCGGCATCGGCACATGCATCTGAGATGACCATTGCCGGCCCGAGAATGCCGTGCACGTACCACCATCAACTTAAACTTCCTAATATGTGCATTCAAGCCACGCATCGGCACATCCATGCCATCGGGGCGAACTGTGATCGTCTCCCCATATTCTGAATGTAGCGACGCGCCGTGTCAAGCCCAGCTGCGGCTCGAGCCGACGACTCTGCGCAGAGCATAACTTCCTGCCAGTGAATGTTCTATTGCAGTCGTGGGTGTGCCTCCAGCTGCAGGTCATGATCACACATGGAATCATATCATATTTGAGACGACTTAATATGCAGCAGACAATAAAAAAAATTGTAGATGCCCCGTTATGAATGCAATGACTATAAAGCGCGCCAGTATTTCATACGACTATCATATGATACTCTAACGTCATGTAAGTGTTGAGCCATCTTGGCATCTCGTTCACGAAGAGTAGTATGCGTCCCACGAGAGATAGCACCATTGTCGACACTGGACTGCCGAGGTAATACAGTCCCATGCAGTTGCTGGGGACGAAATATCCTGTATGGACTCTATAAGCAACATTGATAGCAAATCAAACAGGAATGAACATACCAGAACGCATTGACTTCAGTAACAATATACACCCCCCATTCCGCATAAGCAAAATTGTATTCATCTGGTTGGCACTTTTTGAAAAGCTGACAGCATAGGGACCAGCCACGGTCGCGGTCACAATGCTGCTGGGAGCAATACTCGGAGCAGGTAAACGTATTCATACCTGTACGTCCCAGATGGTTGACGTGAGCTGCGCGATTGGTCTCTCGGATTTCCTGGTAAATTCCAGGAGCTAGAGCACGAACTGTCTCTTGAAGAATGTCACAGTCCTGGAACATGAAGAGTGAGCATACCGTTCCTCAAAGCAAATATGCCCCTTGCCTCTGCTGTACCTTGCAGGGCTTCCATACCCTGCACAGTTTGTGCATCATGATGCGCATACACCCCATACCCATCGCCTGGCTTTCCGCCCATGGGCACTCGAGAGCCACTCATCTGAATGGAACCTCCGAGCTGCTTGTCTTCAGACCGTTTCTTTTCAGCGGCAATATGGCTGGCTTGGGTATGATGGCTTCGAAGCCTGTTGAGCGTAGGTGTGCGCCATGTCCCATAGCTGACCATTCCTTGCTGCTACCAGTCAATGAAATTCGGAATGTAGGGTTGAATCACATACAACTTTGCCATCTCCCAAAATCACATGTACGTCCCTTCCGCATCGAGTCTGTACCTCAGGCCGTGGAGCAATCTTGAGGTAGCCAAGCTGCGCTGGCGAGAAAACTGGAAGCTAACAAGATGGTCAGGTGCTGTGTTTTATAAAGCAAATCTACTCACATTGTTATCAGGCTTCAGAACATCGCCATCTTTTGCAAAGGTCAGCTTAGCCCCTTTAAGCTGATCCAACTCGTCTTTTTGACGCCGAGCTTGTTTGTAGAAGACTGTACAGTGCTCATTTGGGCTTAGATCTGGATTTCCTACGCAGTTTGCACAAGCTTGACGNACGTCCGGTGCACAACTGTTCTCTTTGCCATCACGTTTGCCACCTGGACTTGAATAGTCGCCCAAGAGCTCCTCCTTGACTTGCTTAAGGTGCGCGCGCTCCAGCGCAGCGCCTCGAAGGAGCTGGCGTAGTAGTGGATTTGCGATGTTATAGTCGGTGTCCCAGGCATCCGCACGGACATCGCAAATGTCGCGCCAGAGGACCCAGATATCCCATACAGCAGGATCCGCCATTTGTGACGTCCAGCCCTTGACGTCTATATTATGTCCGACTCTCTGCATATTGTCAGTGACACAAAGAATCTGAAAGAGCAGTTGGACACAAACCATTCCACATATCGTGGGCGCAATCCATCGCACCCAGTTAAAGAGGAAGTTGTACTCGCTAGAAGGGAAAAACGAGTTTTCTGCTGACGCAGTTGCTTGACGGACAAAGCGTTCGTCGCTGGCTATTGCAAGAAAAGCAGCCAAAGGAATGCGAAGCTGATATATGGTCAGCTCTGTCACCGGCAGTGGGAAGATATCTCACTTTGCCCCGGGGGTTCATATAGTCTTCCTTATTTCCTGAGCCATAGGGACCTGAGGTGTCTGGTCCCTGACACTCTTTTGCAGTCCAGGAATCATGAACGGCACCGAAGGAGATGCGCCAATGATACAGTCCCTCTGACAATTGGATATATGGGTAGTTGACCTCACGAAACTCGTATGGGTTGGTGAGCACACCCAGGGTGTCGCAAAGCCCACTGGACTGAAAACTGAATGAGGATTGTGTAGATGACGGTCAAATGCACCACATACTTTGACCTCGTCCTGAAATTCCCTAGTTAATTTCTTGTTCTGCCCAACATTAACCCGCCGCATCTCCCGCAAGACAGCTACAACAGCCTTAAGACGTTCGTCACAGTCCTGAATCTGTAGACATTTTATATGCATAATACTTTCCAAGGAGCCGACGCACCTCCTCTGAATCATCAAGCGCAAAGTACGAACGGAGAATTCTGTTCCATTCTGTACATCTTGAACGAGCCCACTTCAGATCCGTAATCGGCTGTTCTATATCTGCCTTGATCTCATCGAGAGCAGTCATGACGTCGCGCAAGCTGATTTCGCGTAGACCCTGCTCAAGTTGAATGGCTGAGTGAAGCAAACAACAGAGATACAGACACACCTTGTGAGCGTTGACCTGTGCACGGATAAGAATTTGCAGTGCCTCATACTCACGTCCGGAGTGGCGAGCAACAATGGTCTCCACAAACAGATCTGCTGCTCCTTCGTCTGACAGTTTGAGAGCAGTGCAGAAAAACACCCAATTGTGGATAGTCTTTATAGCATTCCTATCCTTGGACAGATCTTGTGCAACTCCAGGCCTCCAGTCGTCCAGTTTGCTTTTCTTTCTTGTGCGTGTACCTGACTTGAGGTCGGATGCCATAGCCTCCGACAAAGCCGTGAAAGGATCCTCCTGAAGGAGTTGCTGTTCTTCTGAGATTGGAAACAGGCGCGGCTCGCCAACGAGCTCATTGGCGGGCAGTGCCGCGCGCGAGTGCATAGTGGCAGATCTACAGTATGTGTGGCTGTGCTTGAGTAGCTATGATCTCATTCTGTCGAGGTTCCATCGAAATAATATTTTGATGACGAACGGATATCATACGGAAATTATACTATTATATACATGTACATCTGCGCGTTTGCATTCAAGCGTCAATTTTTCTTTTTTTTTTTGGCGGCAGGCTCCAACTTGAGTCGAACTTAGGTACCCCATCTCCCATCCATTGGCCTGGATTTTGTTCCTTCCGAACCGCCACGTTGTGGAGCTTCACAAATGCCTGAACAGTTTGATCTAGGGATGATTGGCATGCAGATCTAGAACGGCCACCACGGTGTACTCTTACCTTCAAAAGGATATGGAGCCTCTTGATTATCCTTGGCCACCTTACATTTCTGGTTCCCAACCAAGCAAATGAGGCAGGCTTCGTTCTGTCGTCTGGGGTTCGAGCGCCGTAAGCAAATTTGTTTTTTGTCTCTGCACTGCTGACAGAGGGCCTACGCCAATTGTAGGTCAAACTTGAAGCTCAATTGGGAGAAATAGCCTACGTCCACTTTGACTAGGTCACTTGGCTAAAGGTGAAAAATATCAGCACACACGGCAGTGACCAGGTATGTCTCTAACGTACCGCCTTTGTCAGCTGGGCGTACGCTAGCTGACCAAGATTATGTTGTGTATAGATCTGTTGCCAGTTGCACCCTTCTTCCGGTGGTTGAGGTAGTAAAAGCTGTTCGGGAGAGGAATTGAATTGGTCGCCAACATACATGATTTGAAAGTCGTCCCGTTGAACTGCGAAGATGTGTTGCGCGGTTCGCCGGGGTGTTTTCCTTGGACGTTCATCCGACGGACCCGGAGACGCGGGCGGCGGATGATTTCCACCATCATGGACAGGGGTAGCTACAGATTCCTTCTGAACATTGAAACGGTTATCCACACCTTCGAACTGCAATAGGTGTAGCCCAGCGTCAGTTTGGGACCCCTCGTCGCGTTCGACATGCAGCTCCTCCTGCACATTCTGCGGCTGAAACAAGACAACGTCGAGTTCGGCGTCCTGCGAGCTTAGAGCCGCGTGGTGCTGAATGCCTAGCCTCAGAAATGCTTTTTAGTATGGCAAAGCTGCTCACCTCAGAGTCAGGTCGGGCCGAGTCCTCGCGTTCCGCGTCTGGCCCTTCCCGCACATTCGGCAGCTGAAAACAGACCCTTGGAGTCGCTTGGTGCTGGATGTCGTGTCTCAGATGCTTGACAATCAGTAAGGCAAAGCTGTTCACCTCAGAGTTGCTTCGAGATGATTTGTCGCGTTCGACATTCAGCTCGGCCTGCACACGTTGCAACTCAGTGCGGACGCTCTTAAGCTTGCCGTGCCGCGAGCTTGGACCGGCTCGGTGCTGAATGCCAAGAGTCAGAGATGATTGTCATCAGTACGGCAAGGCTGCTCACCTCGGATCGAGTCGACTTCTCACGTTCGGTGTCTAGCTCTTTCTGCAGACTCTGCAGCTGAAAGCGAACGCCGTCAAGCTCGGCGTCCCGCGAGCTTAGAGCCGCTTGGTGCTGGATGACGTGTCTCAGATGCTTGACGATCAATAACGCAAAGTTGTTCACCTCCTTGGTCGAGTTCTGGCGCTCGACGTCCAGCTCCGCACGCGCGTGCTGCAGATCAGAGCGGAAGCGCTCAAGCTCGGCGTTCTGCGCAACCAAAATCGCTTGGCGCTAGCGGTTCTGTGTCAGAGATGCTCCAAGATT
>JGI12698J15209_1000006_pt1 | contig 15516 bp, 18 predicted proteins | sample TexAe_OM3H0_O3_FD_15209 | JGI IMG/M metagenome (IMG submission 15209) | reverse complement strand
CTTAGCGGCCGGCAAGGGCGTGGCTAGCATGGCTGCTGCGTCCTCGAGGTGTTCTGGAAGGGTCTGTGCCGGGCTTACCCCGGTCGTCGCGGCTACCCGCCTCTCGAGCTGCGCCAGGCGCGCTGCGGCGTCCAAGGACCATTGCGGGGTCGGGATGCCGGAAGTTCCCGAAGCGCGATCCATCGCTTGGATGTCCGCAGGCATTCTGCTTTCCGGGTTTATCGCATTGGCAATCGGGATCAGGCTCGCCGGGATAGAGGCAAACTGATCGAGGATCGCAGGAGGGGTTCCGTGCTGGGACGATGTCCAAGCCTGCCCGCCAAGGGTCGGATTTCCCTGTGCGTCGAGCCCATAGAACTGCTTAGCGATCCCTACTCCTAGCCGCTGCGCGTGTGGCCCACCGTAGCGTTTAAGGAAAGCCGATATTTTCGAGAGGGAGTTATCGTCTACCTCACCTCCTTCGGCCATTTGAGGCGAGTTAGTTAGTAGCTGGTCAATCTCCTGCGGGGTTGCTTTCTTAAGCGGATTTGCATTTAGGTCAGGCGCCTGCGGCACAAACCGGGAAATCTCCGGCGCATCAACCGAAAGTGCCTGAACTGTATGTCCCGGTGTTGCTTGATTAAGACTGTTAGCGACGCGCAGAGCAGACCCTTTAAAGTCGAAAGGGGCACCGTGCACATCGCCGTTGGGTTTAACAACGGCCCATTGGTAATTGCCTGCTTCTGTGGGCTGATTAGTGACCAGCGACTGTAGCCGCTCATACTCATCATCTCGCGGGATTGCACGCCCTGTAGCGGTGTAGGTGTCCGCAACCGGCTCGGCAGAGCGCGCAACGACTGCCTCCTCTTCAGGGGCTGCTTTCAGAAGACGCATCAGCTTACCGACGACACTCCCGCCCCCGCCATACGCGCGAATCCGCTCTGCTGCCGCCTCTACTGGATCAAACATAGTGACCTCCTACTGCGCCGCTTGAGAGTTGGGGGTAGGTACTGCCCCGATAGCCGCGCCCGCTGCGATCGGGAGTCCGACAGAGTTCCCCAGATCAGCGCGCGCTTTCAGGCGATCCGCCGCAGCCTGAAGACGCTGGATTTTAGCTTGTGCCTCAGGACCCGCCCCTGCCGATAAAGTATCTGCAATTTCACTGGCCGTTCCAGGACTCATCATATGCCCCCGCGCTACCTGGACCAATGAGGGGGCAGTTACAGAGTCTGCTTGTGCTTTACCGGCGGCGCGGAGCAGTGGTTTACTCTGTTCGAATAAGTCGCTTTCCCGATCGAGCGCGGAAAGAAATTTAACTGCTTCACTGGGTTGGTCGAAAATAGCACCGAGTTTGTCTTGCAATGCAGGCGTCGAAGAGATCTTTTTCGCAGGGTTAGTTCCTTCGGCTGAATTACCCAACTTTTGGAACAGCCCTTCTGCAACGCCTGAACGGAAAGCGTCCCGCTCTGCATACGACATGTTGCCTACCCGCGCCTTAAGATCCTCGGGGGTCATACGTGCGAAATCATCCCGTCCGGAGCGTAGTGCATCGAGCACTTCGAGGTCTCCACCATACTGCGCACGTGCCTGCTGCCAGGGACCGGGCTGTCCGTTTGGAAGCTGGGTCGCCTGATCTACCTCGTTGACTAAATCGCCGCGCATTTGGCGCAAAATACGCCCCTGCGAGGTCGCCTGGTAATTGATCCCAGAGCCTTCTTCGCGGTTGATCATGTCATCAAGCCCCCGCTTCACGTAATCTAAGTACTGAAGGGACGGACTACGGATCATGCCTGTAGCATCCGCCTGCCCGATCGGAACTCGCGCATCCTGCATCATACGAACCGCACGGGCAGCCGCCTCCTGGCCGCTGGGCGTATTCATCAGCTCCATTAGTTTCTGAGACTTGACCGCTGGGAAAGCCGCATACGCCTGGTCATATAAAGGCTTTGCGTTGGAGTAAAGCGCTGTTTTTAAATTCTGCTCTTGTTGTAGGTACGGATCAGGCTTTAAGGCTTGGTTGATTTGATCGCCTACGCGCGTGTTGGCGCCTGCCTGTCGTGCGGCAAGGTCGCGTGCGAAATCCGCCGTCTGCGGGGTGTCCTTGGTCAGTGCGGACGCCGCAAGACCCTGAGTGCGTGGCCCAATGTCAGCCAGCGTCGAGGGAATTTTGGCTCGTGCATCCGCGCGCAGATTGGAGGCCACTGAGTTCCAATCCGGATTATCGGAAGTGATCGCTTCAATAGCGCGTCGCTCGCCCGGCCCTACGCTCTGCCCCGTAACCTTGTCCGCGAGGCGTCCCGCTGCGCCGATCCCGTACTTGGCGCCCAGACCGGCCAAGGACCCTAGAAGCGCGCCCGAGGTGCCTCCTCCTAAAATATCCAAGGTAGGGTCTGCGTCTTGAGAGGACGCACCTCCAGCCACTGCTCCAGCACCAGCTCCCAGGAGCGCGCGTTGCGTTGTAGGGCTCTCCATGAGCTTCGGCACCAGACGGCTGGCTCCCGTACGGCGTGCTAAGGCCAATAGAGCGGCTACAGTCCCCGCGCCACCTGCCGCCTCAAGACCGAAATTAGCTCCAGGAGACTCTTTATCTTCCTGACCGCTCAAGGCGTGAAACGTTGCACCTGTCTTAAGCGCATTCAACAGTTTGCGGTACTCGGGTTCTTCCTCTTCGACAGCCCCTCCATCGGCGTATCCAATCGCGCCCCCAGCAGCTTTCGCAGGCTGCTTAGCGCCATGGATTTCTTCGTCGGTCATGCCCGCAAAGACAGGATCCTGTCGATCTTCGTCAGTTACGTCTGAGAACTGCCCCGCACCTCCTTTCTGGTTATGGTGCGCAAAGTAGTCCCGATAGCTTTGTCGGTTCGGGTTTAACTGCGGATGTGTTGTCTTAGCGGACGCCGGATCGAAGATCGGATTGTCGTTAAGGTACTTGTTCCAAGCGGCCTCAGCCCCATTTGTATGCCCATGCACTTGATAGAAGTTCTGCTCAAATTCATGACGGTCAAGGTCGTTCTGTAAACGCACTTTGAGCGCTTGTGCTATCGCATCGTTAGTTTGTTTATCTTTGTCTGTCCCCAACATACCTTTCTGAAAAATTCCCATGTCCATGTTGGTGACACGGCCAAACCCTTTTTCGGGTATAGCAAGCGATGTAAGCTGTGAAGACAGCTTGTCCATCCTCTGTATATTAGGTTTGAAGGAAGCGAACCAAGACAGGGGATTAACGTTCCATCCTTCTCCATGTCCTGCATCTGCACCGACGCCGTGAAGTCCGACGTGTACCCCTCCTAGCGTCTTAGGCGCAAGCTCCGGCCCCGTATGCGTTTGTGCGTTAAGTGCCTGGAACTCATCGATTGCCCGTAACCCGGCTTGCGTCTGCGCATCGGCTGCTGGGTACGCATCGAATCTTTTTTGCGCATCCTTAGCTGCAGCTTCCTGCATAGATGTTGCAGTTTTAGTGGACTTACCGCTCCATGGGGTAGGGACATCCGCAGGAACCCCCATCTGGGTTGCGTAATCCAGTTTCTCCTCCGGATTGACAGGAGCTGCATCCGTGCCGGCACGTGCTTTCTTATCCGCTAGATCCGCTTGCGCTAACTCATGTACTCGTGCGATATATTCAGGACTATCACGAGAAAGTCCTTCATCTGCTGCGATCTTTCCAAAAGGAGACGCTGCGGCTGCTCCAGGTCCTTTTGCAGAGATCGAGCGCCCAAGTGTCGTGAGTGCGTGATTTGCCAGCGCGCCTTGCTGTTGCTCGTGAAGCTGCTGTAGTTTCATACGCGCGTTGAGAAGATTGTCGTCAACTCCTTGCTGTTGTAAAGACAGGTCGAGGTCTCCTTTGGCCTTTTGTGCTTCTAGCTGCCGTTGGGCTGCCATTTGCTCTTGCATCGTGCGCGCGTAATTACTTAAGTTTTCTCCGAAAGTTCCGGTGCGTGTGGGCGCTAGAAAAGCTGCCGCTTGGGCGTATCGGTTTTCTTGCGGGTCAATTTGCTGTGCGAGTAGCCGTGCGCGAGCTTGTCTGAGTGCCGCGCGCGCCCCTTCTGCATTGGACTGTAGATCCTTGAAAAGGGATTGCTCGCCTGATTCGGATGCCCCTGAGAGTGAGCGGTCTAGGATCTTTCTTGCATAGGACTGGGCTTCCGCAGTTGTGGGTGGGATTGCGATGGAAGAGAGCGCTGATGTAATTGCGCTTCCAGAATCGCTGCTGTTATCGGCAGCGTCCGAGACATCCTCAGGGGATACTTCTGCGTCAAAGGCGCTCATGCAGCCTCCCGTACACTATCCAAAGCACTTGAGGAGCGCCGCCGCTTAATAGAGCCGCCGCGACGGTTCGGTTGCGAAGTCCCGCCGAACATGTTGTAAAGTCCGATCGACTGGCTTAAGGGAGAGGCTCCATAGGAGGGCGCGTAGCCTGTCTGAGAAGACTGCTGCGAGGTAGGCACGGTCGTCGGTGTTGCCGTCCCCGACATCATCTGTGAGAGCCAAGAGGCTTGTTGGTAGGGATACTGCTGCTGATTTAGAAAGTCCTGGTATCCTAAATTCAGATTCTGCTGATTCTGTTGCTGCTGCTCCTGGCCGCTCGTATCGAGTGCGGCCGCGCCCTGCAACCCTAGCTGCTGCCCTTGGCCCGCAAGACTCCCCAGCGCGGACGCTCCCTGAAGCCCTAGGACGCCCTGCTCATACCCAAGGCCGCCTGCGGTCTGCCCAAGGGCCGATTGCTGCGCAGCGCCCTGCAGGCCCACGTTCTGCGCGTTCTGAAACGCGCTTGAGAGGGCTGCATTCGAAGTGTCCTGGATATTCTGCGTCACTTCCTTGGCGCCAAGTTCCTGGGCACGTTGATTGGCGGCGCTTCCGAAGTTTCCGCCTGTCGTAAACTGCGCATTGATCGAGGGCTGTAGTTGATCTTGCCAGTACTGGGTAGCTTGGTCTTTCGCTTGCTGAATCACGTTCTGGGTATACGGATTCATCGTGGCTGCGGTGGGCGAGAGCGCGCTTTGAATATCTTGCTGGGCCGGCTGCAGCATATTGAGTCCGGTCTGGATCGCACCCGGGTTTGCCGATGAGCCGGCAAGCTGCTCTGCCTGGTTGATAGCGGGTTGGTATTGCCCCTGAAGGCTAGAGACGGTGTTCTGTGCTTGGGTCTGCTGTGGCGTGAAGCCTGCAATTCGAGGGCCCTGATACGTCTGATAGGGTTGCGAGGCTAGCGCGGCTGACTGTGCCAGGATTCCTTGGCTGTACTGTTGTAGCCAGGTAGGAACGTTACTCCCGCTCGAGCCGTATTGGGTCGTCGATTGCGGCGCCTGCCCCTGGAACAGAAACGAGAGCGCGCTCATGGAGAGTTACCCGCGCCGCTAAGATACGCTTCAGGCGGCTTTGATTTCATGAACTGCTTGCCCTTAGCCATCTGCTTACCTGCATGTTTGCGGATATTTTCTCGCAGCTTATCAAGTGCCGCAGCGCCGGCTTTATTGGACCCATTGCCTAACATCGAGACACTGCCGGCGTCCATGACGTATTCGCCGTCCGAGAGCTTTGCGGGAATATCATCCGAAGTCCCATCTCCGGGGCCTTCTACGTAGCGATCGCCTGCCTTGGAGTCAAACGCTGCGCCCAAAGCTCCTCCGCGGGCCATGACATGGCCTTGCAACGGCTGATAGCCAGTCTGCTGCGTTGGAGAAGTCACAGAAGGACTCTGCGAGGTAGGTGCAGCACTCTGTGGCGAGACTCCTTGCACATAGGGAAGCTGGTTATTTTGAAAGAAGTTGGTTTCCGGGTGTTGCCCGTAGGTGTACCAATCCGTATTCGGGTTGATCGGCGTCTGTGTGCGGTTGAAGTTGGGCACCGCGAAGTTACCGGCCACACCACTTGAGAATCCGGAAGGCGGTGTAGCAGCGCTCGCCTGTTTCGGGTTCGTAACTCCCGTCAATGCCCCTAGGAGCGGGAGTAACGCTGCGTATTTACCGTAACTACCCAGTAGCTGTTGTAGCGCGCTTTGGCTTCCGGAACCGCTACTACCTCCGCTACCGCCCGGATTAATACCGTAGGCGTAAGGATCGTTCTGAGCGTTAACGATACTGCCCATTCCGATGTCCGAATCGAAATTATCACTGGAAGTGTTATTCGGATCGAAATAGCTGGATAAATCTTGTAGCTCAGGCGCGCTTAACTCGTAATTACCTACGCTAGGAGTCACGTAATTAACGTATCCGCCCTCATCGAAATGACGAGTCCGATTTGCAAAGTTACCGCTATATACATCGCTGAGCGCTGATTTTCTGTGCTTCATAAGGCCACCTTCGGCCGCAAGAGTGCTGGTTTGACGCCCGCTTACGCTCACAGGCATTTGAGCCCGTGCGGGGGGTTGAGCAGAGCCTGTGTTAGCGCTGGAAGCGCTTCCATAAATGTTTGCAAAGGGACTATCACCCCCTACCGCTTTCCAATCATTGGCAGCTTGCCCTGAGATGTACTGCCCAGTCATATCCTCAAGCAATCCTTGCGTTGTGTCCTTGTATGTCTGTCCGACGTTATTCCAGCCAGATCCCATACTATTGACCCAAGGAGCAACGGCGCTGTTATAGACCTGATCCGCTGCTTGAGATGCAGGAACGATTGTCTTACCGCCGCTGGGCGTAGTCAGCGTATAATTACCACTCTGAGGATCTACCGACCAGACATCTCCTTTAAGCGGCCCTGACTCGATTCCCTGTCCAGGCGTAAATGCGTTTTTGATCTCTCCGGTCATGTCGGTGGTGAACTTCTGCTCCCCCATACGACCGTATTGCTGATACATCGGTAACGTGCTTGAGCGCTCATCCATGAGGCCCGCCAGCTCGACATAGGGGTCTTGCACAGAAGAAGTAATGGCCCCTGCTTGGCTAGGCGACTTACCTACCGCATTGATGAGATTCTGAACATTTGCAGTTTCAGGATCCTTGGCGCCGGGGCCTACTAAAGAGGAGAGAGCCCCTACTAACCCACCCCCGATAGCGCCGATAGCGGTCCCAATTCCAGGAACAACAGAGCCAATCGCAGCCCCTGCCGCAGCGTCTGAGGCAGCGTCTGAGCCTGCCTTGCCGGATTGCCAATTCCTCGCTGCGTTATATACCGCCAGAGGTGCTGCGACATACCCGCCGACCGTAGAGAGCGCTGAGTTACCTAATAAATTACCTCCCAGCTGCGCCGCATTCGCTGCAGCACCTCCGTAGCCGGCAACTCCGCCTTTCTGCACGCCTTGATAAATGCTTAGGAGGTTGTTTAGATCGCTTAGGCTAGTGTTAAGGTTGGGGTTACCTAGAAAGCTATTCGCGATCTTACCCCCGCCGATCGCAGCTCTACCGTACCCTCCCGCACCGCCTTGCTGCAGTCCCCCCAACACGCCAAAAGCGCTGCCAGCATCGTTAGCGGTCGTTCCAACCCCAGAATATCCTTGCTGATTGGCGATACTGCCCAGGGCGCCGAGGCCGCCTGCGTACGTACCATACGGAGACATAGCGGTCACAGCGGAACGGCCTGATTAAAGCGATAAGCCCAATCGCGCCAGTCGGAGAAAATACGCGGGTCCGGTGGGTTATATTCGGCAATCGCAGGTGCTTGAAGCACCGTGAGAGCCCATTCACGCCATTGATCGGCTACGAGGAGCCGTGGGACTGCCGCAAGCTTAACCAACAGGGGCGTTGTGAACTCGCACCACTCGGAGACGGACATGTAGCGGGGATCTACGGAACTCATTGAGTGAATCTCCCATCGGTCACTTCCATGTGGGCCATTACCTTGCCCGCCTCGTAATTACCTCCAGGCGTATTGGATCCAAAACGGAAAGATAAAAGCCGCCCGTTCCATTTGAGTTCAGAGACTTGATTGCCGGGGTCTCCTGCAAGGATCGGTGCTGCAGGAATAGTGAGATTCGCGGATGCGACCGGAGCTACCCGCGCGTTCGCACGGGCAAACACGGTGCAGGTAATATCCCCCGATTGCACGAAATCCGGCTCGATGATCCCCACGCGAAACGCTTTATCGACTGCATTTTGCGGGGCATCGATCGGAGACATCTCGTGCGTTTGGTAATACGCCGGGATCGGAAGTACCGAGGTGCCTGCACTTTATCAAGTCCAGTCTCATGTTGCCAAAGCGTGTAGCCTGTTGAGGTTTGATCGACATCGCACATATAGGGAAACTGGAACACTTTCGCGAAGATACCCGCTGACCGCCCACCATCAGGCAAGGGGGTGTCGTACCAGGTCTGTAGAATAGTGTTGTAGATAATGGCCCAATTGCANTCGCTNGCGCCAAACAACGGCGCGCAGAACCAGACCTCTCCCCACCGAGGAACCGTAAAAGAGAATGCTTTCTGACGCTGTGCGAAATTGACNTTCTCGAAAAAGAAATCGGTGTTCATGTTGTTCGGCAACTCNCGCGCGATGCCGTTGTACATCCAAAACCGATCGACTCCAGGCCAGTAGTAAATCGAGTCCAGCTCTACCGGGCCTCGAGANGAGAGAATCGAGATAGTCGCTACTTCGTTAAAATCGAAGGTNGGTATCCCAGANGCGGCCGTCAGNCTAGGGTCAAACACAGCCGTTACTAGCGTATCCAATGACCACAGAATGCCTGCGGGAGTCGAGGAGTTGCGTAGCGCAAGCCCTCTAACAATCTTCTGTGCAGTTACAAAAGTGCTATTAGCGGTCGGTGAGGTTAAGTCATTCGTGGCCGATACGTCGACGCGCCCCCCATTGCTGAAAGCAAGTAGGTACGGCGGCACCGGAAGAATGCCTCCGGACACAGGATCCATGGCACTCGCCGTGAGCGCGCCAGTACCGTCTATGGGACCGTAGTAAATCGGAGACTCTGTGCTGCCTGCGATATCAGATAAGTTCTGACCTGCGTGCGCTACAACGGCAGTCGCTCCACCTACTTTGTTGTAGAAAGCATCTACCTGCCATAAATTATTGACGTTCGGAATAAATCCGGATGGTGTCCGATTCGTCTGCGCGCCTAGGTTCCCGGCGAAATCCGTCTGAACCTGGGTCAGAAACGATTGGCTGCCTAGGTGCAAGTAATTGGTAGCGTCGATGGCGAATGAGTTGATACCGCGCACGATCTCGCTCAAGTGAGAGGTGATCGACTTATATCCAGCGATTTTTCGGGGGTTCCCTCGGCGCGTAAACCGGTTCCATAGGCCATCGGTGTAGTTGGGGCCTTCAAATACAGTAGAGTCCCGCTTGATTCCAGGAACCGAAGTGACTCGAAAAGGCTGTGGCGTTGCCATTAGTACGCCTCTAAAAAACTAACTACGAGAGTGCCGTTAGACGAGACGCCCCAGACAGCTCCGTCTGTCGCAAGAACTAGCATGCCCGCCTCGAAATATCCGCTCAAAGCGGTAACGGTGGCATCGTGGCCGATCAGCACGTGATTGCCTAAAAGACTCCCCAACCCAAATAAACGCAATTGCGTCCTTCCTGCGCGAGCCGCAACGATTTGTGCCGCACCGCTGCTGCCGATCGAAACTTGCCCTGTCGCTATCGCGGTCATGCTTACACCGCGTAATACGGGATTTTAGAGGCGATCCCATTAACCACACACGCAAGATACCCTGCTACCTGCGCAGGCGGAGCGCCATTGGTCCCTGCGGTTGCTGTGAACGCGACGGTAGTGTTGTCAAATTGGAACGCGCCTGCTGAAGTAATGATGAGTCTATCGGTATTATTAGTGCCGAGTATTAAGCTACCGGTAGTAGACCGGTTGATGATCTGTCCATTAAGAGAAGTACCGTCTTGTAAAATACCCAGATCATCCGTTCCAGGAGCGTTAGCGCTTCCTCTGATGGACAGGATAGAAAAGCCGCCTGCTCCATTGGCTAATAGAATCCCTGGCTGCACGGATGTCTGTGTAAAAGGAGTTGTGACTAGAAGGGCCGGAGACCCGCCTGTCGGGCTAGCGTACCCAGCGACCGTGAGTGTCGGGGAAGTCGCATCGTCGGCCGTACCTATGGTCCATTGGCCTTTAGCATTAATGCCCCCGCGAGAGACTCCTGCAGTCGAAAATCCGAGCGAATTAGTTCCTGACTTAAACAATCCTGTACCGGGGGTGGACGTAAAAAATATAGACGGAGCAGCCGCAGAGCCGTCTGCGAATCCCGTAGACCCGAAAGACACCGCATTCGTAACATTCGTACCGTCTGAGTAAAGAATATTGCGAGTCCCTTGCGAGACCGCAATTCCAGTCCCTGCCGCCGTCTTTACCGTCAGTGAGAAAGCCCCCGTTGTCTCATTGTCGATCCAGTACTGTTGTACTGTATTGGGAACGATGATGTTGATGTTGCCTGCAATGGCGCCGGTAAACCGGTACGATATTCTATTAAGCTGCGCACCGGTTAGTACTACATTGCCAGAATCTCCTGTCAGGTCTATTTGCAGGAAATCGAACGCCGAGTTGACCGCTTGCCCAAAACCTACCGTGAAATAATTAGTTCCGTCACAGACTAGAATGGCAGAATCGTCAACGGAGAACGCAAGACTCGTATTCTGGTCGATCGTGCCAGAAGGAGGAGACACGGTAACAATACCAGTCCCCGCGTTCTTGATGAGTACAAACCAATCAGAGCCAACGGTCCCTGCCGCTGGGAGCTGNATCGTTCCGGTGCCTCCCGTCCATTCGATNCACACTGCGCGATCCGCGATCGTTGATACGTAATTGGCGCTTTGTGCGTTAACTGCAATCCGCTCGTTGAGCGTCGTTGTGATNGCTTTAAGCCCCGCTCCTGCTAATGCGCTCGCATTCGCAGAAGACACCCCAGCGCCATACTGAAAGATGCGAAAAGTGCCTTGTACCGTCGAATTGTCCGCTAAGTAGATCTGCCATACCTGCCCGGAGGCTACCGCCATAAGCACATTACCCAGCGCATCTAAGACGGTAAACGTGTGTGCCCCAATATTGTTGAAGAGTGCGGTATAGCCGGTAGAAGTCTGCTGCGCATCTTCCAAAGAAATCGTTAGTCCATCCGCCGAGGCGGCTACTTCGACGATATCGGCGACGACGGGCATCCCCGGAGGGGCGATTTCAATGGGCCAGGAAAGAATGATGTCCGTCGCTAACGCAATCGAGATAAAAGTAGGCTGTGCGGGATAGATCGTCGAACCGCCAAACACTTGAGTAAAGCTAGGGCCGCTCATACTTAATCCTCATTCCTGACCGAAGCTCTATCGACCACACGCTGCATATCCTCAGAGTTGAGCGCAGCCATCTCTTCGTCATAAAACTGTTTCCAGACCGGAATGCGCTCATCGTTCTTTAGGAACGGAGTGCATTCAAGCAATGCGCGATATAGCAGCGCGTTAGGCGCATAGTTAGTGAGCCANTTAGTCTGGTTAGTAGAGTCTAAGAGCGCGGGTAGCTCGTAATAGACTATCCGCCATGGGTAGCTGACATCCGGGGNCGGAATTACTAGCCAGTGGGTGTAATCGTAATCCGCATAAAACTCAGGCGGGTTTTGCTGCGTTTGATCAGGCCAGTAGGTCGTGCAGTACTCAAGAGCGCGGCCGAAGATCGGCGTACCCACGTTTTGGGGGGAGTCGCCTGTCTCAAGAATGAGAGATGCATCCTGCTCGGTAGTCAGTATTTCTCCCAACTCATCGGTAATAAAACTAACTGCAATAGCAGCACCATACGCCATTGAGACCGTGCGCCGCCATCGATCCGGCTTTGCATAGACGCAGACGCCTGCCTTAAGGGTCGTGTTAACTACCGTAATGAACCCTTGAATTTTAAGGGCTCGCGCGATCGCGCGTTCGGCGAGATTGATGATTCTAGGCAGTTGAGCAAACACAGTCGTATCTTGCGGATAGCCTCGCTCTAAATAAGCGCGCAAATCATTTTGCAGAGTAGTAAAGGTCATGCTCGTAGCCATGCGATCTACCCCTGAGTCGGCTTAATCTCTGCGGCGCGAACCCTGCTTTCCGCTTCTCTGCGTTTATCAACCGCCTGAATCTCTTCGGTGTTCAACGCCTGGATGAGGAGCACCAAAGGCTCTGCCTGCGCGCCCGTAATGCTCAGAGCGCTGCTACGCAGGATATCCCGCAGTTGCCGTATTTGTTCCAGGGACAACATTGGCTAGCCGGATGATTTAGCGATGTCAGCGTCGAGCTTGGCATGATCGGCTTTGTAGTTAGCAACGATCGTGTCTACTTCCGTATCAGTAAGGTCGTCCCGCCCTTCACTCTTCGCCTGTTGTATGAGCGTTCCAATTTGCTGTGCTTGGCCCAGTAGACCGAACAGAATTTGAAGCGCAATGGATATGTTATTGTTCACGGTGACGACGTTCCTTTCTGTTTGTCAAGATAGGTCTGAATAGCCCCCAGAGCGGTTATTGCAGCCGCTAGCTTATTCCCGCCAGTAACTTGGTCCGTGGCATAGACCGTACGCGCAAGATCCAGAGCCTCTTTTACGTTATCGGCCTGGGCCTCGACGTTCTTAGCGTCTGCNGCAGAGAGCTTGCCNCCCGTGTANAGCGCATCGACCGTCTGAATTACGGCATCGTCTGCTGCGTACGCTACACCGAGCTTCTCGTTGAACGTAGTGGGNGTAGGCACCCCCAACGAAGCACACGCGCTTAGCGATAACAGCGTGCTATAGAGTATAGTTTTCATCGTATCTACCCTACTGAGTGTCTACAGCGCGACCACCATTGCCAAAGTAACCCACAATGGTAGAGACGACCGCTCCAAGGGAGGCGGCTACTTCTGGCGGAATTTGCACGTGAAAAAACTGATCCAGTACCCAGGTGACCACAAGTACGAGGGGAGCGCCGGCAGCTACGCTGACTACAGTAGAGGTAGACGGAGTCAGCGGGTGCGGTGTTTCCTCGGGGAGTTTTGGTGCAGGAGTAGACATATCTAGCGGTCCTTTTATTAAGTGATTTTCAAAGCATCTGCTACAGAAGTATCTTGTGAAACTCCCAACTCTTCGCAGATAAATTTTAAATATTGCTCGCTGTCGTTCTCTTCGGGCGGCGCGAATTCATAAACAGCTTCTCGCAAGGTGAGTCCCCCGTTTGGCGTAAAGCTGTAACTGCCGCTCCAGGTCATCCCAGCCTTCTTGCGGGTTGGGTATCTTACCAATGTCATTGGAGCCTTCTCCGACATGCGAGGAGTGCGGGCTATGGCGCAGGTCCCCCGGATTGTTGTTACGGGTAGGCACCGCCCCAGGAATGCCAAAGCCTTCCTCACGTGCAATGAGTCTTGCCAGCTTACTCATTCTGAATCCTCTCTATCTTCCTGGAACGATTCCTCACTACTGCGACGCCCGCGCGGTATGTTTAATTTACGCATGACGTATTCCAGCTCCAGTTCATGCGTGAGTATGAAAGTACCGTGCCGGTGAGACCTGCGACGTAAAATCTCGTTAGCCTTCTCTGCCTTAACAAATCTCTCTTGTACAGAGGCCCGCCATTCTTCCGTACGTCCCTGAAAAAATTTGTAACTACCCCATACGGCTAACAGGGAACCGCCTACGGAGCACAGGATAGTAAGTAGTTCGGTGTTAGACACTGACTGCTCATACTAGTGAGTCGCCACCCAAGTAAAGGCGTCAACGATAGCGCGATGTTCGTACACGCTCCATTCTCCTACGTCTTTCTCCAGCACAGGGTCAATGACTCTAGTCGTTTCTTTGGGTATTTTTCCGTGCACTACCGGGTTAGTTAATACGCTCTTCATTGCATCTCTAACAATTATAGTTCCATCACCGCCGCCCATTCGATTTCTCCTTTGGTAGCATTCGCTGTAAATTGCCTGTAGGTCCGTGGGTATCATCCCCAGGTATTTTAATCCCATTCAACTGTAGATACGTTTCAAGATCGATGTCACGCCGTTCTAGCAATGCTTTTTGCTGTTTGTCAGCACGGAAGTCTCGATCCATGGTCTTGCTTGGCCAGGTTTAGCCCCATCACCAGGCCGCAGCCTCCGAGCACGATAATAAGTGCGACTATCAGTACTATCATAATTAGCAGCGTCATACCGCCGAAATTTATAGTGATAGGCACGTGGTTTGTGTTAGACCCTTTCGTTATGGACGTAGGGTTTACTGGCTGCTGGTAAGTAAACTCATCTGACTCCGGATCGATACGGATAGTGGATCTGATGTCAAGACGGCTCCGGACATCTTCATTGGCCTTTGTGTCTTCGCGATCCATGCTATCAAGTGACTCCAACCCCGTTGATAACCCATTCATCCGTGTCCACCTTAAGCAAGGTAGCCATTGCATTGGCGGCTAGCGTACGAGCCCCTGTGTTCGTTGTCCCCGCCTGCCGTAGAAGGACACTCCCTCCGGGAGTTATCGTCACGTTTCCAGACGTGCCTCCCAAGGAGATTGTAATGGGAGTGCCTATCGTGAAGGGTAAATCGGTGTTGTCTGGGATTGTATACGTATTGGCTCCGGCGTCCGTGTGATACACAAAACCAGACACATCCTCCATACTGAAAGTGTAATCGCTGTTTCTGACGTTACGCCCCAGGATGGAGATAGAGACTCCGTTTAATAGCATATCTCCAGTCACGACCAATCCGTGNGAGTTAGGCGCTCCACTGGCGGTAACCGTCAAAGCAGTCTGTCCGGGAGCCCCTGCGATAGTACCGCCNGAGATCGCCTGAGAAGTCAAGGCGCTAGCGGNTGCCTTTACAGTAACNCCNCCTTGGACCATGGGTACCAGCTCAGCACCCGTCAACGGAGCTGCTGTGGGGAGCTGCGTTATCGGTGTTCGGGGCGTTAATGAGTCCGCCATATTTAGCCTCGTTCGTTTGCAATAAGCCGTTCGTCTTCGAGCGCTTCGTTCAGCGGCACATCGAGGTTAACGTCCGGTCGGTTGAAGGGGAGCGTAATTTGCTCAGTCTCACGTGCGGGCAATCGATACGGGTCCAGCTCATCGAGATCTTCTGCACACACCATAAGACCTGGAGAGTTAGGGTCTGGAAATAACTCTTCCAAAAACATTTTCCGACTACAGCGGCCGCAAATCCCAATTCCATAAGTAGATCGGCCATGGGGGTCTAAGAATATAGGCATGTTACGTCTTTAGCTGAAAGTAGCCGTTCCACCGACGTTGTCTGCATTAAAGTCTTGGCCATCCCAAGTCCAGATGCTGTTGCCGCCTACTGTCGTGAAAGTATCCGCACTCGCGGTCGTATACGTTAACTGTCCGAATATGTCGTTGCTGAAAGTGACTTCCGTAAAAAAGTTCTGAGTAAGAGTGCCTTGAAAAGTAATCGACAGGTTACCGTTGCTAGATCTACTCTCAATGCTAGTTAGATCTTGCCCGTCGAATGCGAAGTCATTCGGTGTAAAATTTAAAGAGAAAGTTCCGGTATGAAAACCAGACCCTGTAATAGTGATCGTGTTTGGAGGTAGTGAAACTCCGCCGTAGCTCAATAGCGGCATCACTGCCGGCGTGGTCATCGTGTGTAGCTCCATAACCGCGGGCGAAGGTACGTGGGAGAGCCGTCTGTCTCGGATCCCCATGCAACATTCAATTGCTGCTGTGCTCG
>JGI12698J15209_1000005_pt1 | contig 16147 bp, 14 predicted proteins | sample TexAe_OM3H0_O3_FD_15209 | JGI IMG/M metagenome (IMG submission 15209) | reverse complement strand
TGACCAAAAATAGGTTTTCCTGAGAATGTTGATACAACATGACTAACGATTCCAAATGCAGGTATAATTAAAACATAAACTTCTGGGTGCTACATTGTTTTAATATATAACAATGTTTGGACCATATCTTTAAACAAAAACATAATTTATTCATAACTTAATCATTTTTTAAGAAATATTTCTCAACTTTTGGCTAAAAAACTTTCTGGTGCAGCTTGGTGAGCTTTCAAGCTTTTTAATTCATAAAACTTAGGTACTAAGTGTAATCTGTTTTTTTTAGCCGATCTTGAAGGATATTGTTTAAAATATTCGATTAATTTAAGTACATCTTCTTTCTTAGTAATATATCATTTAAAAGATTTAGAACTACCATTATCAATATATACATACCCTCCATATAAATCTACTAAAGGCATAAGTAATTCAGATGTTTTTTGACCTGCCGAAATAGATAATTGTCAATTAGATTTATTGATAGTAATTGTACCATCAGCGTCAAAAAATCCTGATAATCATCCATTATCTTGTGTTAATTTTTCGGGTCAAATTAAACTTAGATCATATTTAATACAAATCTTATTTAATTGAATTAATCTATGAGGATTTCTTATATGTCCATTAACATCATTAATAAGATTTAATAAACCTAATTTATGATGTAATCTGTACCTTAAGGCATTAGCATTAGATCTTAATTTTATAGAACCACCATAAACATTTTTTACAATTTGTAATGCATGTTCATCTCTTATATCCATTGTAATTTCTAAGCTAGCATATCCTTTTTTAGATAGTAAAAAACTACCATCACCATCTATTAATCCAGCTAACCATTGTCTAAATTTTAGATCTTTATCTGAAGGACTTAATTTATGAATTGATCTTTTATTTATGTTTAACAAACGTATGGCCTCTGAAGTTCCTACTACCGAGTTTAACGGGTTGGTTACTTGCGAATTATCGTAATTTAAAAGAATTTTTACTTTAACGGTATATCAAAAGATATAACTTATGTATAAAGTACCTAATAAATATAACACGAACTCCTCGCTTATAGTTTGTTGCATTAAATTAAATTTAAAGGGCCATATTTGACCAAAGAATCCAATTCCTTATTACATAATTTTTTTTCACCTTATAATTATATAACCTAGTAACTAATACTAGCCTTTTTTTTATTATGGTCTTAAAGAGGAATCCGACTGTACATTAAGCAGCATTTCAGCCACCCACCGGTGAACCAGTCTGTAGCGATTTCTTAGAAAACCGACGGTCTTGTCCTAGGAGATTTTGACCGTATGGTTAATTTAAACAAGGTGCTGCTCCCTTCCACCGTATGAGGCATTCCTGTCTTACTACGCTGGAACCCTGGAATGGTGCGAGGGCAGCTAGTCTACAGTAAACATATACTGTTTCGAGTTGCAGTCTGAAAGGTAGCACTGTTAAACACTGCACCGTAGGCCGTAGGCTGCACTAATTAATAAAAAAAAAATTATCTTTCCTACTACCCTTTTTAAATTAACCCACCAGTATTGCTCTTATATTTTATTATTTTCTTTCTAAGAATTAGTACAACAATAAATTTTAATAAGAACTAGGGTTGTGGTATACCAAACCTATTGGTATTTATTAACTTGCTTGCAATGAAGCTAAACTCTATTTGGCTTTCCCATTAATATCTTACATTTTTTTTAACTAGTTTATTTGTCTAATTAAAAACATAGCAGTGCGAAGCCAAATTTTATTAGGGTCTTATTTAATTTTACATCTGCCCTAGTTAATTTCATAGCTTAGACTAAACCAATCCCCTTTTTTCCCATTATATTGTCGTTTTATTAATTTGTTTAGCCAGTTCTATTAATTCTAATCTAGTGTTGTTATTTAAATGATCTTTAATAACTAATCTAGAATGAAGTAATTTTCACTTTAAATAACTATCTTTTTTTTTAGTTATAAGGCTATATTCATCAAAATAAGTAAATAAACCCTTACAATTTTTAACTCCATTAACTCTAACTTCTCAAACATTATTAGCAGAATGAGGTTCTATACTACCTTGTACTCCATATTTTTCAAAAATATTTAAAATATGTTCTAAAACAAATTTATTAGCCTCTCATTTTTGAGTTAAAATATACCTAAATCTATAACCTATACTATTAGACAAAATAGAGGCAGTAAAACAAGCTTCTCCATCCGTTATACCAGAGATTCAACCATCCTTTAAAGATGGTGTAACACTTACATCCAAAGAAGGTATGGTAACAAGATTTTTTTTTAAAAGTTTTTCATTAAAAAAAGAAAGAAAAGTTAAAAATCTGGCTTTTCTTGTAGGAAATACCATATTACCGTTAAAAAGTAAACAAATCAAATAAAGATTTTTAAAATCTTGGATAACAAATCTATGTGTATTTTGTTTAATGGATTGTTTAATAACTTTACCAAAACCAAGATTATCCTTAATGTAATTTAAACTTTTTACATCTATAGTAGATTGAGTAATAACAAATGCTAGATCCCCTCTTTTTGCTAAAATAAATGAACCTTCTCCTTCTGAAAATCCTATTAATCATTCAAGAAATTGATAACTAGGTTGTTTTAGATCTGGATAATATTCGCTAAACTTAGAGTAAAAAGATGTAAAGTCAAAAGATTTTCTATTTTGATTGCCTGGTATTATGGCTGGAATTGTCATTAAAGTAGTTGAACTAATATAATCTATTTTTAAGAAAAGATGCTGAAACAATACGGGATCACCACCTCCAGCAGGATCGAAGAATGATGTATTAAAGTTTCTATCAGTTAGAAGCATTGTAATTGCCAAAAAATCTTGATATACTAGACTACGTCTCATGAATACTAACTATATATATAGTTGTATTCTTAAAAATATAATAAATTATATTTAGAGTATATACTCTTCTATTCACATAGAAGTTGGGAATATATCTTAATAATCTAAGCTGTAAAATTTATTTCTCGCGGAGCGCTTGATTTCAAATAAAAATAGTTCTCCTATCGTTCATTTCTGATTTTAATTTTAATACTTTATTTATATTATTTTTAGAATATTCAAATCTAGGGTTAAATAAATTAAGAATTTCTTTTCAATTATTGTAATCTAAAAATTTAGATCCAAATAAAGGATATTCATTTAAATAATTAATTAATATTAAATTACTATCTAAATTTAAAGTTCTAAGTCTATATTGAGGGTGAGAGGTATTTTCTCTTATTTTTTTAATAGAAGTGTTTAAAAATTCAGCAATATTTACTAAGAACATTTCATTATTATAACCTAAATGATCTTTTTGTCTTTGACTAAATTAAGTAGATTAAATTTATTAGTTACTAATTTCTTTAGTAAATAAAAACCATTTTTTTTTAAATATTTTATTTTTATCTATATATCTAGATAAAGTACGTTTGCTACAATTTAAATCTTTAGCAGCTTCTAAAAAGTTATCAAAAAATTTAAATAAAATTTTTTTATTTAAAGTAGAGTCATCAATATAAATAAATACTTTTTTACTATTTGTTAAACTTATTTTTAATTTAGTTTCTTTAGATTGAAATTTACCTTTTTTAATTTCACTCATTTTTATTTTTGTTTCTTTAGAGTGAAGTTTACCAAACATTGGATTATTTTTATTGTCTTTAGCTATTTTAAATTTTTCTAATGTATCTTTAGAATGACTAAAACCTAATAAAGAACCAGCAAATTTTAAAATATTGTATTCAGGTAAAATAACATCTATATAATATTGTTCTCGTTCTAAAATAAGTATCTTAGCCTCATTTATAGGTAAATTAGTTATATCTATAAATTCCAGTATAGTTAAAGAAAAAGATGAATAGCCATAACGATGAAGAGCATTATGTATACGACTTTTTTTAAAACGAGCAATATTAACTTTAGAAAAATAATAAGTTAAACGCCTAGATATATTTACAGAAGAACCTACATATTTCTTGTTTGAGTCTAAATGTGTCCAAAGATAAACTCCAGCTTTATTTTTAGTATCCTTTAAAATTAGCTGTTTTTCTGTTTCAGCATTATTATATATTAAAGAAGAAACAAATAAATTATTATTAAGTTTAAAGTTATTACCCGCTTCCCTGTTTTTGGGGGAAGGGGTGGGCGCTTGTAATTTATGTATATTATTTAAATTAATTAAATTTATGCTATTATTAGTAACAGTCGCAGCAGTAGAATATTTTCTATTAAAATTTAAATTTTTATTTATAATAGGAAATTTAGGAGAAATATTTATATAGTTTAAATTATAAAAATTTTGTAAATGATCCCAATTTAAAATTGTTCTTTTATCATACATTCTTTTTTTAATTAATTTTATTTTATCTAATAATTCAGGATCATACTCTAATTTATTATTTTTTTTTAACTTTTTATATAAATCAAACACTAATAATCAATCTTTATAATTTAATAAGTTACTAGATCAAAGAGGAAATTTTGTTAAATAATCAATTAAAACATCATTACTTCTAATATTTTGAGTTTTAATGGTAAACTTAATAAAATTAGAAATTTTTTTTTGGTTTAAGCTATAATCTTTAATTTCTAAAAAATTAGCTAATTCCAACATAATCAATTTTCCTTGATTACTCCACTCATTTATAAATGATTGTCTAAATTCAAACTTACACTCTATTTTAGGATATTTACCAGTCATCGTAGTTCTTACACTAAAATGACCATCTGATTCTATCATTCCTGATAACCAAGCATCATATTTTAATGAATTAGTATTCAAAGGTAGTTTAGTTAAATTTAAATTAGAATTATTATTGTTAATCCAATCAATTAATTTATAAAGAGAATTAATTTTAGGTGTTCTCATATTACCATTTAATAAATAAACTAAGTTTAGAATACCTTTTTTATCATTCACATATAAAACATAAGCATTTAAGCCTTTTTTACGAATTAAAGAACCGAACCCTAAATTTTTTTGTATAAGTAAAGCTAAAGGTAAATCCTTTAAATGAAATACTATTTGTATAGAAGGATAATTAAGTTTACCTTTAGAAGACCTTTCAGTTTTAGGTACAATAATTGAACCATCCCCTTCAATTAAACCAGTTAAATAACTAATAAATTTATTATTATTATTCGAAGGTGAAAAATTAGTTGCTGTCTCTTCCCTTCACCTATGATGTGGGGATGAGCAGCGTTTATTATTTGTATTTAATAAAATACTATTACAACAAATTATTTCTGGCGTATATTCTCTGAGGACCCCTAAAGGAATAAAATCTATTAGGTTTCCTGCTGATTGACTTTCTATTAAAATATTTAAAAAGTGTTTCCAGCATATAGCCAAATTTAGAGCCGGCACAATTAAAAATTCACCGGCTAATACAGGCAATGTAATTAGCAGTAAAATAGCGGTAACGAAAATAGACCAACAAAATACAAAAAATTTTATGTTTTCTTACGTAAATTATACCTTAAATTTATTTACTATATACAATAAACATAGTTTGTGATACATTTAAGTTAATAACTTAATAAAAATAAATAAAATAATTGGACTATTTCTTATCACAAGGGATTACGTCTTGTATTTTTTATTGTGATTATTTTGTATAGTCTCTAAGGTTTAATAATTTATATTTAAATACTACTTATTATAAAATCGTAGACTAATTATAAATTGAACTCATACCTGTAGATTATCCAGATCTAGCAGCAACTAGAACATAAATTTTAATTTTTACTTTATAGATTTAGATTTAATAATATTAAATTTAGCCTTTTTAATTAATTTATATTAACTATATTTATACTTAAAAAATTAAGTTATTCAAGTTATACTTATATAATTTTATAAATATAATAAGATATTAAGACGTAAAAAAAAGGAATATAAAGAGAAGTGACAAAAAGTCAGTGTATACCTATTCTTAACTTTTTAAATTTAAAGTTTAAACACGAACATTTGCTGCAGGAAAAGGGCTTGTAACGTATAAACATAAATAATAAAATTATAGAAGGTTAAAGTGTCCGTTCAATTTTTGTTAAAGTAAGAGGTATAGTGAATATTTTATAGGTAGGTTAAGTAGAGGAAGAGATTTTTAGTTATTATATCCAGTAACACCACGTGGAGGTAATCTCTATTGTTACCTTAAGGGGGTTTAGGGAATTTTAAATTAAAACTTTTATATATAAATACTTTTATAATATAATACTTACTAAAACTATTATTAATAAATATATAATAATTTGTATATAAGAACTATTTTTAAAATAATGATAACTTTCATTATTTAATGAAAGAAGTTTTAAATCATTTAATCAATTAATTAAAAATTCAGGTAAAACTGGTGATATATTTATATTTTTATTACTAATAAATTTATGTAAAAAATATAAATTTAATAATTGATATAAAATAACTAAAGAACATAAAAAATAAGCAAAAATTTTTAAATAAAAAATATTGTTTAAAAACTCTATTAAAGAATTAAAACCTATTAAATTTAATAGTACCATACTAATTAAAATTATATTTAACATATATTTTAATCAATTAGGCATTTTATTATTTAATTTACTAAGCAATAATAATAGACCACTTGTTTGTATATTTTTTTCAGCAGATAAATTATTATTAATAGAATTTACTTCTATAGAAGTCAGATCCTTTAGACCTAATGACGTTTTTCTTAAACAAATTAAAATAAGAGGTGCACCTAAAAAAGAAAAGATAGCTAAATTACGATTTCTTAATTTACGTTGTATTACTAGTTGTTCAGAACTTAATCCTGTAGGAAAGGGTCTATTATGCACTGTGTTCATATAACCTTTCATTATTAAACCATAACCTACCACATTAATAATCATAGGAGCTGCGTGTATAGTAAATTTTGCTGAATTTAAAACTAAATCTCATTTTAAATCTCTTATTTGCGTTACAACTTCATTTAAAGTTATACCTCCGAAATTCCCTAAAGGTTTAGATTCATTTAATGAATAATTAGCTATAGTTTCATTGTTATTTTTCGTATTTGAAGTAATAGGTTCTAGCAAATTTTCTTTCAGACTACCTTTTCTATATAAATCAGAAACATGTATATATAAATCATATACTGTAACATTTTCTTTATCTTGAAGAGGCTTTAACATTTCTGATAATTTTATTTTAGGAACATTACTTATATTATATTTCTTGCGCTCCGCGACTAAAAAATTAGAGATTAAAGTTATAGAATCAAATAAATTAACTTTTGAAGCTAAATCTATAAAGTTACCCTCTTTATCAATTAATCATGGAAAACCTTCAGATATTGTTGTTGACTCTGAAGTATAAGTTTTAGTATCTAAAACTGCTAATTTCTCAACTACAACTGAAGGAGAAGTAGAAGTCATATCTGAAGTAGAAGGTATTTGAATTATTTCTTTTAAATCAATTTCCTTAAATTTTTTATTTATTTCTTCAAGCCTACTAAAATCTTCATTAACTAATTTAGATTTATCAATTTCTTTCTGGGAAAGAAGTATAGCACTAGTTGAAAAAGTATTCTTATTATTAACAATAATACATTTATTTCTCGCGGAGCGCGCGGAGCGCTTGTTTTTATATAATTTAGCCATGGTTTTTTTAATTTTAGTCGGTATAGTATCAGCTTTTTTTTTATACTCCCCAAGCTGATGATATAAGGAGTTGTATGTTATGACTTACCTCCCTGAGCCTTGTACTCCACCCAGTTAAATTTAAAGTGTTATTAATCTTACATACGCTACCTTAATTATAACCTTTAGTCACAACATATCAAAAAGTGTATATATACTTTTCTATCCTTTCACAATTTAATAAATTGAACAAACAATTTTAACTATCTATTTATGTTTTTATACGTTACAAGCCCTTTTTCCTGCAGCTAATATTCGTGTTTAAATAATAATTTAAGATAGTTAAGGGCAGACATTCTACCTACGCTTGCACGCAAATGAAGCATATAGGTATAATAATGCGCTTGTTTTAAAATAAGTTAATATAACTGTGTAAAGTCAAATCTCTATTTTTTTAATATTATTTAGAATGATTAAAAAAAAGTATAAAATTTATTCAATTCTGCAATTACTTATTAAATTAAAAATATTTGCAGTTTTTAGCTGGCCTTCCTACATATAAAAATAATATTATCAAAATATTGATAACACCGCTATTTTTTTTTAATGTATTTAACTTAATTAATAAATGAAATAGAAAATATTTTACTTTAATATATAATATATAAATGATAATATAGACAATTTGCTTTTAATCTTTATAGAACTACCACTTAAATAATATTTTAAGTAAAGTTAAACGAGTGATTTGTCTACATAATAAAATTATTAAAAAAAATTTTTATTTATACAAAATAGCACTAAAAGTTTCTCTTATTTTATTAAATTTTTCAATATTAAGAGAATCCATTGAACTTTCATTTTCCAATTTTTTTATAAATAATTGCTCTAGATATGTTATAAAATAAACTACACTCAGTAATAGTTGAAAAAAGAGATATAGTTCCATCTTTTTTAAGGACTTCGATTACAAAAGTATCTCTTATTAAATTCCCTGTCTTAATATTAATAATTGGTCCTTCTCGGCTCGGCTTCGCCTGGCCCGGGCCAGGCCGCTTGTTTTTACATAAACAGAAGGCATATTTAGATACTTATTTATTAATTCTAAATTAATCTTTTCTAAGTTTTTATTAAGTATTTCATTACTTTTCAGGGAAAGCTATGTACTTAATATAGTTTCTGTTTGAGATTTATGAAAATCCGCATCCAATTTCTTTTTTAATAAATTTTAATAAAGGTTTATCATCAACATATAATCCAATAATAAATCTAAAATTAAGCGCTCCGCTGGCTCCGCCACTAACATCTTTACCTCTATTATCTTAAACTATTAAAAAATTAGACTCACCATCACTAAAACCAACAAATTATTGATTAAATTCATCTTTACTCATTTTTTGTTGTGTTATATTATTATTATTTGAATAATTCCTATTTATTCTCTTATAAAGAAAATTATTAAAATTAAGTTTATTGTTTATTTTTTATTTTTAACGGCATTTTGTGTAGTAACATTCCATCAGTTCTCATATTTAGGGCTGTAGAAATAAAATTAATAGCCTTTTTGTCTAATAATTTTATAGTAAAATAAAATCCTTCCTTATTTATCATTATTATTTTTTAAAGGATATTGACCTAAAATTTTGTATGCCATACTAGGATGAATATGCTCAAATACTAAATTGTTAATTTTATAAGATTCACTAGAAGAAATATAAATTCTAGATTTACCACTTACTTGTACTAACCTACTTTTAACACTATATCGTATTAATAATACATTCATTAATCTAACTATATCGTAATCTGTAAAACTATCTGTACATAAATATAACCCTTTTCAAGCATTTCCATTTCCGTCTCCCATTATTAAATAAGCTAAAGCAACTGGTGTCAATAAATTATATATATCTAAAGGAACTATTTTTTTAAACTTATCTTTAGAAGGGCCTACAGGCATATAAAATAAATTAAATAATACAGTTAAACAGCTATAAGCTCTAGTTTCCATTCTAATACCATAATAAATTTTTTTATCCAATTTATAATTATCGATATAGGGAACTGAACTACAATAGTGAGAAAGTAACATAAAAGTGCTTCATAAAAAAGGAAAATGTATCATGGATTGTTTAAGAGCAAATCTAGCATTTTTAGATTTTTTTTGTTTACTTAGACCTCCATCACTTAACAATAAACCAACAAAAATACTTAAATGATATTCAGGAATGTATGTAATATCACGTATATATTTAGTTAATTTATTTAATCCTAAATTAGAGCCAATAGTAGGGTAACTGTTTCAAATTACAATATCAGTGCAATTGGTTTTAGAATAAATAGATTTATCTATTTTGATTCATTGATTCATTTAGGTAAATTGAGCACATTTGGCAATATAGGTACTATAGCACTATTTAAAATATAATCTAAGGAAATAAAATTATTAACCAAATGGTAACTTTATCTTAATATATTAATGTAGGCAATTATACATTAATAATGATTCTTTCGTAAAGTCTCTGAGCTTATTATATACTAAAGCTGCTGATACTATATTTTTTTTTTAATTTTTACTAGCTTTAGTATAAAAATTTTAAATAGCTTCCAGCATATAGAAAGTTTTTATTTTATTAAATAATAATTATTATTTAATAAAATTTTAATTGGGCGCTTAAAATTTCACCCAATAGAGAAGACACCCCCGCAAGGTGTAGAGAAAATATAGCTAAATCAACTGAACCTCCGGAGTGTGATTGTATTCCGGATAAAGGAGGATATCAAATAATAGTAATCTATTATTCCTCTATCTCTGCCTTTATTAGGCAAGAGAGGTAGACTACTCTATGTTTTCACATAGGATCGGACTATACCTTTATTTTGCATATCTCTCAAATCTTTATAATAGCAAGCGCCAGGCCAAAGGCGGGGCGGGTATGTAGCTTTTTGCATTGCTTTTTTTTTTTAATAGTAAGCATATAAAATAAGAGAGATAGTTGATAAATAACAATAATTTAGTAAATATTACATGTTTTGTTTAATAATTTTAAAATTTTTATCTAATCTAATAGAACGAATATTACGCATTTGATTACGAACTTTCGTTAAATAATTAAAACGATCTAAGCCTACTTTTTTTTATTAAAACTACAAGATCAAATTCTATACTCTAATGCTTTCATACCTTTCATTGTATTGTGAAAGTATATGATAATATTTGCAACATGTTTAGAATTAGTAGTTCCAACAGTATAATAAGTATTTTTTTTAACTACAGTTAAATCTAGAAGATAACCTATAGCATCTAAAACAATTTTATCTAACTTCTGAGTTATTTCAAATGCAAGTGTTATTCGATTTGTACTTTTTGAAACTAAATAAAATGAACCTTCTGCCTCCGTGAAACCTACTAATCAAGATTTACTCATAACAGTAAGCGCTTCAGTTAAACAGGTTATATTGTTATTTATTACAGTTCAAGCAGGAGACATATAGTTATCAGGTCGTATATTACTTTTTAATTTTGAAATTAGTATATGTTTTTGAGTTTTAGAAAGCAAACTATTAGTTTTAATTATAGCTACTTGTTTAAATAAATTATAATTATAATATTTACTAGTTAGTAAAGGATATTTATCAAAAATAGGAATAATATATTGAATAATTTTTTTAGTATTCCTAATTCTAAACTCAGCATCACCGGTGCAACCGATACTTCACCAACACCTAGCATTTTTTTTTAATATGGTAGAGCATTCGTAAATTGTAAGAACTTTGACCTATTTTAAAGTAAAGTACTCAAATTTGTGGTTTGCTTTCGCTAAAATGAAAGGTTCCATCACCATCTGTTACACCTACTAATCATTGTTCAAACTCAATATTAGAATTTTTTTTATTAACTATTTTTTTACTGCAAAATACTCTACGTTTAGTCTCTGATGGACCCTTTCGCTCTACCCTTTCCCAAAGGGATAGGGTTAGTGCTGCAACATTTTTAGTTTTGCGGACCCAGGCGGATTGTCCCCATGTCATTGAATTTATTACTGCAAGGTAAAATCCATGTATGATATCAATTAGTTCTTCAACCGTAGAAAAACAAGCGCTTCGCGATTGATACACTGCTAGTATTCAATTTCGTACTTTAAGGTTAGAGGAGTTTCCCGCATCGAGTAGAGTTTTTTTGTTTATCATTAATTTTAAAGCTGGCATCATTATAGATATCCTATAACAATTGATAAACATGAACAGCATAATCCATACCGTTCAACCTGTACCAGCCCCGTTTTCTACTAATGCACTTAATAAAAGTAATAATAGTGAAGGAGGTAGTAATCAAAAGGAGATATTATTTAAACGTGGGAAAGCCATATCAGGCGCACCCATTTGTACAGGTAGGAAGTAATTACCAAAACCTCCTACAAGACCAGGCATAACCATGAAGAAAATCATAATAAGCGCATGAGCAGATATTATTACGTTAAATAATTGGTGATCTCCAGCTAAAAATTGAAGACCTGGTGCAGCTAATTCTAATCTAATTAGCACCGAAAATGCGGTACCAATCATACCGGCAAATACGGCAAATATTAGATATAGTGTACCAATCTCTTTAGCATTGGTTGAGGTAAACGTTCACATGTTGATATTAACTATATTTTTAAATATTTATAGTCAGTCCACAAAGACAAAAGATTGCGCGACTGTCATTCTTAGTGTAATTAAGCAATTTTTATTTTATTTTTTACTTTATTCGTGTAGCACTTGTTGCAATTTCTCCATCCCTAAGCGCTGATAGATGTGTAAAGGTTGCAGTTTCTCCTTAAAGGGAGGGGGTAGGAGCTTTTTTTTTTTTACATTTTTTATTATTTTTCTATTATTATAAGCGGCAGCGGTATGCCCCCTTTTAGGGGGCTGCCGAGCCAAGACGAAACCAAGACGAAGCCATGCCCAGCTCCAGAGCAGTTCTAGCCCCGGCTGGCGGAGCCTATAAATTTTAATTTCATTAATACTGCTTCTTATCAGAATTGAACTGATGTTTACTTCGTGAAGGGAAGTTGTTCTACCACTATACCAAAGAAGCTTAAATTATTTAATTAACCTATTTTATTTTTTAAATTACTGTGTACTCCTATTTACAACACATTAAATCTAATTAGTGTTTTAAAGGTTTATAGGTTTATATAAAACTTCTTTTTTTTAAGGGTTATATTATTAAAAAAAAATTTTTTTTTATTAAAATCTTCTTTTATATTTTTACATACAATACTTTGTATTAGAGATTTTAGTCTAATCCAGTAACACCACGTGGAGGCAATCTCTTGTTACTACACCTCTACTAAATAAGAACTAGGAGGATTTGACCTAGTTTTAAGTTTATCTTTTTTTTAATAAACTTTTAATAGTCTTTAATTTGTGGTACAACAACTCTTTAAGAATTTAAGATATAATATAAAAAAATTTTAGAAAAAATTACACAAACAAATATACCAACTCAACTTACAATTAACAATAACTTAACAGATTTACTTCAAATAGTAATATAACGATTTAATATTATATTTAAAATACGCCCTATTTTATTATTAGGAATATATTTATTATAATCAATTGTAGTAATATATTTTACTATAAATATATTTAATATAATAAATAAAAACATTAATTCTGCTATGACTAATTGATTTATTTCAGGTAAAAGACTTAATGGAAAATCATTAAATCTATCATTTAAATTGTTAATTACACCATTAGTTTGAGAGAAATAGTTTAAAGAGTCTAAATTAATAAATTGTTTTGAATTATTGTTGCTAGAATTAGAACTCATATTATTTAAGATTTGTCCCAAACCAGCAGTAGTTGCTTGTACAGTTAAGTACGTTCCAACACCTGCTGCTATTTTAACTCCTGGTGATCCCGGGGTATTTTGAGCTACTTTTAATGCTAGATAACCTCCACCTGTAGCACTTCCTGCTGCCACAGCATTATTTAAAGATGATGTAGGAACACTAACGTTTAATCTAGGGTGGTTTATGTGAATATTAGAATCTACATTAGTTGTTTTACCTTTTGAATTACTATTATTTTCTGAACTAGTTTTATCTTCTGAACTAGATTCATTTTCTCCCATATTATTAAAAATGTCAGTTTCAAATAAAGAAGAATAATAATCAAAATTAAATAAACCAATATCAAAATAATTAAACGGAAACAAAATAAAAAAGAATATAATATTAAAAATAAAAATTATATAAAAATTATTTAAACTTATAAATTTTATATAATAATTTTTAGTTGAAGAGCCTAGATAATTATTTTTTATAATGTAATCTAAATAAATATAAATTATAAATGATATTAAAGAAACATATTTAATATTTATCATTTTATAATTATTTTTTATTTTTAAATATTTATAGTCAGTCCACAAAGACAAAAGATTGCGCGACTGTCATTCTTAGTGTAATTAAGCAATTTTTATTTTATTTTTTACTTTATTTTATGCAGAGCTTAGCAGCATAACAGTATAACAGTGCTTCTTCTTATCAGAATTGAACTGATGTTTACTTCGTGAAGGGAAGTTGTTCTACCACTATACTAAAGAAGCTTAAATTATTTAATTCTTAATTAAGTACGATAGATATATGCCAGCTTACCATATGTCATATACCTTATATCATTAAATTACTATATAACATATTTTGCTTTGCAATTATAGTTATATCATATCTATACTATCTTAACAGTTACTATATTTAATATAAAAAAAAATTTGTCGCTCCGCCCCCCTTCGGGGCTCGCTTCGCTTTTTAGACTATTATAAGTGGGAGCAGCGAAGCCTGGAGCTGCCGAGCCGATAAACATCTTTATACTTATAATAATTTAATACTTTTATTTAGCTTCTAGTTTTTTTTAATTAGCATGATAATACTGCTGCCCAGCCCCGGGGCGGGGCTTCGATATAAATTTTAAAATAATTTAATTTTTTTTTTAAGCTAATTAATTTTTTTTAATAAAAATGTTTCTCGATGCCCCCTGCCCCTTCCCCTTCACCCGCCAGCTCTTCGACGTTGGCGCTAGATGTGGAAGAGCTGGCTGCGCTTGTAAATAAGACATACACTAATTTTTTTTAAATTAAGCAGGGATAATAATTAACTCGCCAATAAACTTTATGTTTTTATTGGTTAAGCCTAAAGATTTTATTTTTATATTAAGTAAAGATAAAATCAGAGATTTGAACTCTGATTAACATCGCCACAAGATGTCGTTTTACCATTAAACTAATTTTATCTCTTTTAGTTTGGTTTTTATTTTAAATATATATAGACCTTATTTTTTTACTCTAAAAGTAAAGCAAGCGCCAAAGGCGGAAGGGGGTTTAAACTATAAAATAATTTAAATCTGCCAATTTCTAAGGTTAAATATAAATGATATTAAGTAATAATTAATAATTTTATATTAGTTAGAAGAATTAAGATGCAGATTCAACTCAAACTAAAAAATCTTGACTAGGTACTGCTTCTACTACAATTGGCATGACATAATTTTTATTTTAGGGTATTTTAAAGAAAAAGTTGAATGTACTTTACCGTCATCCAACCATCTACTAATTGTTCTCAAACTAACATTTAATTCTTTTGCTAAAGATGATTTGGTATTGAAAACAGCTAGTTCTTCATTAGTAATACCATCTAATATTTTTACAGCAACACCTCCTTGAGATTTAGACATTTTTTCCTTAGTTATAATATCTAGTATTTTTCCTGTATTATTTTTTTTATGAAGTTCTTTAGTATATTCACTGTAGTTACGATTTAATAATTGTAAAGAAGTAGTATCATTCATTTCATCACTTCTTATAAAACCAGTAGAACCTTTATTATACGTAGACCAATTAGCTAGTTTACTACTATTTAAATTAGGTTTAAAATAATCTAAATAAATTTTGGCTTCGCACTGCTATAGTTAATTCTAAAGAAACTAAATCAGAAAGAATAAGTATATCTTTTTTCGATATAATATATTCTGGATAAATTTTAGCAAATTCTATACAATAATCAGGTATTATAGTTAATATACTTAATTGAAAAGATTCTCAACCATTTTGTACCACCTTATTATAAAATAAAAGATGTTTTTTAGTATTTACAACAAAGGCGAGCATGATTTTTGTGTTGAATGTAGCATCTTTGATAAATATTTTTAGTAGAACCTATATAAGTATCAATACTATCATTCAAAAACAATGCTGTAAATTTATAAATACCTGGAATATTTTTATACTCCTCTAAAGATTTTCATCCTTGTTTTAATGATAGGTTATATATTGGCAAAATTTCAGGATCATATTTTGATAAATAATAATCTAAAGGTCTATCTAAATAAATTTTAATATAATTGGTTATAGTTTTATCGGTAGATTCATAATTTACTAATTTATTTTTTAATCTTAAAATATTAGGATTATTATTTAATAATAAAATACTTAGGTTCGCTATAACATTATTTCAATTATTATTACTATTTAAGGTAAAGGCGACTTTTTTTTTT
>JGI12698J15209_1000004_pt1 | contig 18754 bp, 12 predicted proteins | sample TexAe_OM3H0_O3_FD_15209 | JGI IMG/M metagenome (IMG submission 15209) | reverse complement strand
AAGCCGATAAACAATATAATAAGAAGAAAAAAAAATTTTAATAAAAAAAAAAAACAGGGTTAAGTTTACAGATGGTTTTCTGTAGAAGATCTGCAAAATCTTTCGTTAAGGTTCAATTCCTTCTTGACCCTTTTTAACACTACTAGAACCACAAACGCAGAGCGCCAGCTATTTTTTAATTTAAAAGAAGTTAATTACTTTATTCTTTTTAATTTTTTTTTTTCCTTAATACTTAAGCTATCTTAAATAACGTAATTGTTAAATTGGGATTATTTTTTATATTGTAACTTATAAGTTTTTGAGGTTATATTTCTTGATTTTGGTCAATTTATATCTTTAGGGCTTAATACTTTTCCCGCCTTCGGCGTTTCATCTTTATTTTTTAACTTTTATAGCTACTCCTAATAGCAGAAAAGTTTGTGGAATGCGTAAGTAGAGTAAATAGTAGTAATATTAAAAAATACCTAATTAATAAAATAAGCCCCACCCTCCCGTACGGGACACATGTCTTTGGCGACAGTGACTGCAACTCTGTTTCGCAATAATTCTAAATACTACATATTGGTCGAGCAGTCGGGTAGAGGCTAACATTTTAAAGAAAAGAAGATTTCAATTTTAAGTTTAACCATTTAATAAACTAACAAGGCCAACTGGCAAAAAATTTTTATATATAAAAAATGAAAATAAATGCAAGCGCGGAGCGACAATTCCAAAATTATGGTTTTCATTTAGTAACAAAATCACCTTGGCCAATTTTACTTAGTTTTTCTTTACTAAACTTAGCTATAGGTGCTGTATTATGTATGCACGGTTTTAACCATGGTAGTACTGTTATTACCTTAGGTTTAATAATTACAATTTTTGGTATGGGACTTTGGTTTAGAGATATAGTAATTGAAGGAACTTTTTTAGGTGATCACACTAAAAGGGTAAAAAAAGGAATTACAATAGGCTTTCTATTATTTATTATTTCTGAGGCATTTGCTTTTTTTTCTGTTTTTTGGAGTTTCTTTCATTCTGCTTTATCTCCTGCTGTTGAAATTGGAGGTATTTGGCCTCCTTTTGGGCTAACCACTTTAAACTCATTTGGTTTACCTTTAACTAATACAGTTATATTATTATCTTCAGGTGCTTATGTTACATTAGCACATCATGCATTAATAGGTAGAGTAAGAAAAACAACTCTTGATGGAGCTTTTGTAACTTTAATTTTAGCTATTCTTTTTACTTATTATCAGGCAATTGAATATAGTGAAGCATCCTTCTCGTTCTCAGATAGTGTATTTGGAACAGTATTTTATGCTTCAACTGGACTGCACGGGTTCCATGTTATAGTTGGAACTCTTTTCTTATTATATAGTTTTATTCGTATATATTCTTATCATTCTACATCTTCACATCATGTTGGATTAGAATCGGCTATTGCCTACTGGCATTTTGTTGATGTTGTATGATTATTTTTATTTATAGTTGTATATATTTGAGGGTGTAACTAATTTAAAATTAATAAGGCAAAGTACTAAGCAAAAAACTTAAGCTATCTTAAATAACATAATTGTTAAGCGGCGAAGCCTAAAAATTACTTTTTATAATATAAAAAGTAAAATTTATAAAATATTTAAAATTCCTGGGCCAAGCACTGTTCTTCTTTTTACCGTCGAATACGTGCCGGGTGTAGGAGAGCTGGGAAAGCTTTTTAAATAAAAAGAATTTTAATTTTGTAGCTTCCCAGCCCCAACCGCCGGAGTTGTGCCCTTCTCTAGTCTTTTCTAAGCGAGAGAAGAAGAGGGCTGGGAAGACGAGGTATACTGTGCTTAAATATTTTAGATGTTATATTAAAATTGGACCAAAAATTGAGATGATGGCTCCAAAAAAAAAATTAAGCGGCAGCGCTGTGCCCCCTTTTAGGGGCTGCCGAGCCGATAAACAGAAAAATATAATAGTAGAGTTTACACCTACTAAAGCTAGATACTATAATAAAAAGATGTTTAAACTATAAAATTTGACTGCTCTTATTTATTTTATAAAATTAAGTTTAATATTTCTTTACGCCTGCCTCGCCTTCGCCCTCAGCGATTGGGCCACAGCTCAATTTTAGCTATTATTCAGGTTAAAAGTTCTAGATAAAACCCCAAATAATAAGAGTTGGTTAATATAAATAATTATATTACTAACTATATTAAAAGTCCTATAAAGGATTATATTATAATATATAAATTATAATAATATTACATTAAATACAAAACAAATATAAACATAAATATAAACATGACTACAACATTAACACTTTTTTTATTTCTTTGCGGTTTAGCTGGATTTATTTTAAACAGAAATAATGTTATTTTATTAATTGTTGCTATAGAATTATTACTTTTAGCTGTTATAATTAGTCGTGGAGCGCTTATTTTTATTTAACCATTTATCTCCCCATTTTTTTGAGGTGGAAAGATAAAGTTACATAAAATTTAATGTAAAGACAAAGAATATAGACAGCCTTAACTTGTAAAAGTTAATGAGAAATCCTACCATATTTTAAAACTTATCTAAGAGTTACACACCATAGCCTCCATAATAACTTATATTTAGTTGAAAAAATAGATAGTTGCTACCCAGCCTCGCCTCTCCAGCTCTTTTTTCCCCACACCCGCCACGTCTTCGACGTTGGCGCTAGGTGAAAGGAGAGAGAAGAGCATGGTGCCGTCAGTAGGCCTTGGGCTATGCGATCGGAGAAAATGAAAGTGGAAAACTATTATTTATGGCCATTCAGCTAACAAGTTAGCTATTGTCTTTATACAAATTGTAAAGCTTATTAAAATAAAATGTTGTGGCCGGCTATCAAAGTTATTAAGGATTAAATACTTATTTCCTGACAGCCACTATGTATAAATATTAATTAATTAGAGGTTTCATATAAATATAAAGGTTAAGTTAATTAAAGCATAATAAGTATAAAGGTTAAATTAATAAAAAAATACAATAAATTATTAGGCTATGTTACTCAAGCGATTCGGGTTTTAGGTTATTTTATATAAGCAGTAGTAGTGCCGCAGTACAGTACTACTGCACTACTACTTGATAAGTAGGAAGACCTAAAAGTGAAAATAAAAATAATAATATATTATTTTTAAAATAAACTTAGTCTTTACCTTATAATTTTACCTAGTTAGCAAAAACAAAAGCCTTAATAATAAGATATTAAGTGCTCCGCTAGCTCCGCCGCTGCTTGATATATTCTCCTAAGATTTTGTTCTGTTGCCTTTGGCTCGCCTCGCACGCAAGCCTTCGTCGCCGGCGCCGGCGCTGGCGCTTGTACTTATAAATGTAAATATAAAAATTAAAATTTTATTTATTTAAACCAAAAAATAAAAATATTATTATATATCTTATTATTAACTGGTGTTACAGTTACTTAAATATAGTATACATTATCACAGCCTTTACTTTATAGCCTACAATTTTTTATTCGACCATTGACAATTTAAAAACTATTTATTTTTTGAAAAATATATCGCCAGCCTTCTCTGCCAGCTTTAGGGCAGGACAGAAAAGGCATAGCGCTTAATTTAATTTTTTTTACTTTATATATTATTAAATTAAAAAGTTTAGTTTACGCATTTCAGCTGTAATATAAAATTGACTTATAAGCCTTGCCATTCAATAGGCTTAATTTTTTTAAATTTTTATTTTTTATTAGCAATCTCCAAGCGCCGAATGCGAGGGACAACACCTGTCTTATATAAGAATAAATCCTGGCTCTTACTAAAAAAAATAAAAAAAAAGTTACTGCCAGGCTATAACCAAAGCATCCTGCTTTAACCGCTGAAGTCGAGGCAGGGAAGGGAAGAGAAGTAAGGCTAATTATCAATGGTTCAATAATTAATTATAATAGAGGTTGTTTGAATAAAAGGTTTTAGCTAGAGTTTTACAATAGGCTAATAAAAGTTATATTTCAACACTCGCTACGCGGCTATCGTTATTATTAGTAATAAAGACAATTTACATAAAAGGGAAAACAAAACCCCGGGAGTAAGTGGCCCCCTAGGACCTTTAGGTAGGCTCCTTATGAGATACTAAAAAACACTAGCATTAACACTAACAAAGATGATAACAAGTCTACAGTAGTAAAAGTTCTCATAAAAGGATGAAAGTGAGGTCAATTTATATACATTTATAAAAATTTAAGCGGCATGCCCTTCTCCACACCCGCCACGTCTTCGACGTTGGCGCTAGATGAAGGAGAAGCTGGCATGGCCTGAGGCTGCCGAGCCTATAATTATACTACGGCCCGGGCCGGCTCTTGATTTATAAATGTAAAAGTTATGCACTTTATTAATTTTGATAACTTCTTTTGAATTAAATGACAATGTAGGTCAAACTTTTAGTATTTATATTATTTCTATAGCAGGTGCAGAATCAATAATAGGTTTAAGTATTATTGTTGCATATTACAAATTAAGAGGAAATTTATTACTAAAAGTTTAAAATGAAACTAAATTTATTTATAATAATTATTGTTGCTTTACCTATACTAGGTTCTATTGTTGCTGGGTTTTTAGGTAGAAAAATTGGAGTAAAAGGTTCCCAATTTATAACTTGCTTTTCATTGCTAATTTCTTCATTTTTAATTAGCTACGCTTTTTATAAAATAGTATTATGTGGAGGAGAAACAGTAAATTTAAACTTAGGTTCTTGAGTAGACTCGGGAATTTTAACAATAAATTGAGAATTTAAATTTGATAATTTAAGTATTTCTTTAGGTTTAGCTGTTTTATTTTGTTCTACTCTTATTCATATTTACAGTATATCTTATTTAGAGTCAGATCCTGCTAAATGTTTTGGGAAAACATTATTGTGGGTTAAACTATCAAACTCCGGGGACTCCCTAAAGTTTATGAAACCAAGCTATAATTGAAAAATTATAAGTGGCTGAAGTAATTATTCAGGTAAGGTAACATCTCATAAAATGAACGAAAGCGAAATGGGATATCGCGGATCTAAATCAGAATTTATACCTTTATACCTACAGCCAATATGTATAAATTCTGTAAAAGAGCAACGAGTAGACGGTAGTTATTTATTAAAAAAAAATAAATTAAGGTGTACTCTAATGGGCTATGAAAGTAGCTATCAAATCAAAATCCCTTCTAAACAATTAAATATTAGAAATCTATCTACATCTACTAATAATATATCTCATATAAATCCTTGATTTTGAACTGGTTTAATAGATGCCGAAGGTTCATTTTCTGTAATAATAGATAGAAAAGAGGGCCGTAAATTAGGATGACGTGTAGAACCTAAATTTCAAATAGGTTTACATACACGAGATACTAATTTATTATTACTATTACAAAACTATCTAGGAGGAATTGGTAATATTTACGTAAATTCATCACGAGATTTAGCAAATTATATAATTAGCTCTAAAAAAGATTTAATTATTTTAATTAATCATTTTGATAATTATCCTTTATTAAGTAAAAAATTGGCTGATTATATATTATTTAAAAAAGTAGTAAAAATGATTATGAATAAAGATCATTTTAATATTGAAGGTTTATTACAAATAGTTAATATTAAAGCATCAATGAATTTAGGATTATCTGTATTACTAAAATCTGAATTTAATAATTATATTCCAATAGACAGACCAATTATAAATACTGAAAATATACCAAATCCTAATTGAATTAGTGGTTTTGTTACAGGGGATGGTAATTTTGATGTAAAAATTTCTCCTTCTAATCAAAAAATAGGATACAGAATTCAATTAAGACTTAGAATTTCTCAACATGATAGAGATTTAAAATTATTGGAATTAATTAAAAAATATTTAAATACTGGCAGTATATATAAATATGCTGATAAGCCTGCTATTTCTTTAGAAATATTTAATAATTCAGACATAATAAATAAAATAATTCCTTCCGCCTTTGGCGCTTGATAAAAATCCTTTATTAGCAACAAAATTATTAGACTATAAAGATTGATGTAAAGTTGCCAATATGATTAAAAATGGCTCACATCTAACTTCTGAAGGTCTTGATTTAATTCGTTCAATAAAATTAGGAATGAATAGAGGTAGGAATAATATTTAATATTTAATTGTAAGATAAATTTGATTGCCATGCATAATCAAAGATTTTTTTCTTACTTATCTGCCTTTACTGGAGGTATGTTAGTATTAGTATTCGGTGGTAATTATTTTGTAATGTTTGTGGGTTGACTTCTCAGCTCACTATAAAATTTTTCTATATGCTTAAAGTTCCTAAAACTTTTTATACTTTTTTTTATTAAAAGTAAAAATTAAAAAGATTGGATAATAAGCAGAATTTAATTAATTCTCAGAGATTATACGAAAAATAAATACTGAAATAATACTCGTTAAAATATTAACCTACAAACCGGGTATATTTACGTATTTAAAGATATAATCCTATACTTTATGAAAATTAAGTATTAATATAGTGAGTTATTTTATGAATTATATTATTTTATAAATATAATCTAATTTATTTAATACTACGTGGTTTACAAGCGCCAGTGCTGGCGTAGCTAAATCAGCCAGACAATTTCACACTATTGCGACAAATAATAAAGATCTTAAAAAAAAAATAATTTTAACTGATATTCAAAAAGATATAATTATAGGTACTATATTAGGTGATTCTAGTTTAGAAAAATACGGTAGATCTATTAACTCTAGACTTAGAATAGATCAAACTTTTCCTTATCACGCTGAATATACTATGCACCTTTTTAGTCATCTTAGGAATCTTTGTGGTAAAGGACTTAAAGTTTATATTAGAAAACCAGATTTAAGAACCAATAAAATATACTCTTCAATACAATTTAAAACTTTAGCTTTACCTTCTTTAAATTATTATAAGGATTTATTTTATATAGATGGTAAAAAATTATACCTGCTAATATTAGCGATTTATTAACAGCTAGAGCTTTAGCTTACTGAATTAGTGATGATGGTAATTTAGGTTCATATGGTGAAACAAATTTGTATTGTATGGCTTATACTTTAGAAGAAATTGAATTATTACGTGAAGCGTTATTAAAAAATTTCAAACTAAGAACAAGAATTCATGAAAAAAAACCTAATCAATGAGTTATTGTTATACCTTTAAAACAAGAAATACCTTTAAAAAAAATTGTTTTACCTTACATTCATTATTCTATGTTATATAAATTATCTAAAATCAGATCGTCAGCAATTTATGATTTAAACAATAGTTAACAAACAGTTAAAGTGTTATGTCTTGATATTTTTTGAAAGCTTGACCCACGCGCCGTCCCTGCCCTCACCTCCCCTCCCAGATGGGAGGGGAGGTGAGGGTGGCGAGAAAGATAAATTATATTTTAGGCAAGCACTTCTTAAAATTAAGATTAAAAATATAAACTAATATAATTCTAGAAAATTGTAAATTTTTTACCTTATAACTCTTACTCTTATTAAAGAGTAAAAATTATTACTATATTTTTTTTAGTGAGAAGCAATTGGAGTTTTCTCTTACCTACTTATCAATTATTATTATACTCGAATACAAGCTAATAAAGCAGCAATATTATCATTTACGATGAACAGAACTGGTGATATGATATTAAGTATAGGGTTTTTCGGTCTATTTGGTATATTTGGTACTCTTAACTATGAAACTATTTTTTCATTAGCACCAAATGCTAATAAATTAGCTATAACTATTATATCTTTACTATTAATTGGAGGTAGTCTGGCTAAATCAGCTCAGATTCCTTTACACAGCTGATTACCTGGTTCAATGGAGGCTTGTTTATTTCTAAAATATTTAAGTGTATTTATATTATTTACTTATATTTTATTTATGGAAGAAGGTAAAGGAGAAGTTATAAATTTTATTTATTGTTTAAACTTACCACTCATATCTGAATATAATTTAAGAGATGCTAAAGGAAGGTTTAGATCTCCTACTAAAGAAGAATTAAAACCTGTAATTCCTTTATCACCCGACGTACTAAATCCTTTAATTGGAAATTTATTAGGTGATGGTTCATTACTTATAAATAAAAAAGATTCAGAGGGTTTACCTAAACCCATGGTTAACGCTAATTTTGTCATGACTTTAAAAAATAAGGAGTATGTTTATCATTTATGACAGAACATATATGCCTCTATATGTACTAAGACAGTTCCCACACCTTGACCTAATCCTAAAACAGGGTTACCTGTTTCTCAATATAATTTTAAGTCAAGAGCACTACCCTCATTAACTTTATTACATTCTCAGTGATACGAGTGCAACCGTACGGAAACTAAAGATGAAGTAAAGATAAAATTCATAAAAATAGTACCTTTAAACATAGAAGAATTATTAACTCCTATAGGGTTAGCTCATTGAATTATGGATGATGGTTTTAAAAGTGGAAATGCTGTTGTATTATGTACAGAATCCTTTACTTTAGATGAAGTAGAACTTTTAAAAAAAGTGCTAGAATTTAAATTTGAACTAAAAGTTAGCATTCAAAATCGTAAAACTTCAGGAGGTATTCAAGGTTATAGATTATCAATAAGTAGTTATTCTCGTGATAAATTAATATCATTGGTAGAGCCTTATTTTATACCATCAATAAAATATAAATTAGGTCTTTCCTAAATAATTAAAAAAAAATATTAAAACAAAAAATTATAAAACCCAAATAAATAGTAGGGGCCTCCTTAAATTTCACTATATGCTGAAAAACTCTAAAACTTTAAGTACTCTAAAAAAAAGTAAAAATCTTAAAGATATTACAAAGGATAATCAGCAGGAAACTAAACAATATAATATATTTTTATATAAATTTCTTCAGAGACTATACGTGAAAATCTGTAATATTACAGATATGTTATAGTTCGATCAATAATGAAAGTTATTGTTGTAAAATTTACAGAGTAATTAAAATTTAATTTTAATTATTAATTTAATAGCCTACTCCGGTTTCAGCTTTACTGCATGCGGCAACGCTTGTAACGGCTGGTATTTACTTACTATTAAGAAGTTCTCCTATTTTAGAATATAGCCCTACGGCTTTACTAATATTAACATTTATCGGTTCAACTACTGCTTTTGTAGCTGCAACTTCAGGTTTAGTTCAAAATGATCTAAAACGTATTGTTGCCTTCTCTACAATTTCACAGTTAGGTTGTTATAAAAAATGTGTAATCAACAAAAATTATTTATACCACCTTGTCGGGTTTACAGGAGGTGGCGTAAAAACACTAGTTAAATATTTATATTTATTTTTATTTGTATTGCTTCGTTTATCTTTATTTAACAATTTAAATTATTATGATACCGCCCCATCGCTTGAAATAATTTATAATTTCATTCCTACGTTTATTGTTTTTGATTTATCAAATGAAAAAAATTTAATAAAAAAAGAATTAAATAAAATAAATAAAGATAGATTTTTAATTCCTTTTTCTACCCATACTGGTTTGGAGTTTAATGATTTTTCTGCTTATAATGAAAGCCTTCTTCCCTTAGCATTAGAATCAATAAATAAAGTTAGCGAGGTAAATCAAAAAAAATTACTCCCATTAGACGAAGAAGGTCACATAAAATATTTAGACAAATATGAAATGTCCAATTTATTATCGAATAATGATATTGAAAATTCAATAAAAAAAAATATTTAGGTAAGCCCTGTATATATTTATGAGTAAACAATATAAATAATAAATCTTATGTAGGAAAATCTATTAATTTATTTAATAGATTAAATAAAAATTATTTATCTAATTCTTATATAAATAGGAATAAAGGTAAAATGGCTATTTGTGGAGCAATATATAAATATGGAATTAATAATTTTACTCTTTATGTTTTAGAAATTGTTAATTTATCTTTAAATAATGAAATTACACATAATACTAATTTTACAAATAAAAATTATTTAATGGAAAGAGAAAATTATTGATATGAAATTATTATGCCTTCTTACAATTTACAATCTATTATACTACCTTTTACAGGCGCTAATCATTACAGATTTAGTAAATCTTTATCTCAGAATATAAAATCAAAAATAAGTAAAACTTTGACTAATTTTATCCGAAAAAGTTAAAATTAATCATAGTATAGGAGCTATAAAGAAAAAAGTTTTTTGTTTTGATTGAAATACTGGAGAATATTTAATGGAATTTTTAGGTATTCGTATAATGGAAAGAGCAGTTGGGAGAAATAATTCTTATATTAGACATAAATTAGATAAAAATAAACCCTTTTTATGTACAATTAATAATGTTGAATATAAAATGAATTTAAAATCAAAGCGCTCGTAATTAATTTAACTATATAAAAATAAAAAATATTTAAAATATGCGCCTACACAGTACAATATGTAAAGTGCGGAACCTGTTTTCTTAAATAATTTAGTTTATAAATACATCGTATGACCTAAAAAAATTATACTATATACTGAGAAGTCCTAGTATTAAATTACTTTATAAAAGTAAAAATATTTAATATAAATTTCTTGCTACCATTTTTAGGTCTTGACAGCTTAAATATGCGTAACATATAAAAAGATTATCAGTAGATTAAAAAATTAATCTCAGAGAATATACGTATAAAATAAACTTATAAATCCTCTTTAACCTCCATTTTTTTATAAAGGTGGTAACTGTTACAGGTGATAAAAAATAATTTATTAAGAAATATTCCAAACTTTTATATTAGTATAAAAGTTTTATTTGATATGATGATGGCTGTAGGTATTAGTCAATATAATGTAGCACTATTTCATGTAATAAATCATAGTTTCTTTAAGGCCCTTTTATTTTTAGCAAGTGGTTCAATTATTCATTCAGCTGCAGATCAACAAGATGTTCGAAGATTGGGTGGATTAATAAAATTCTTACCAGTAACTTATTCTTTAATGATGGTAGGTACTTTATCGTTAATGGCTTTACCTTTTGTTTCTGGTTATTATAGTAAAGATCTAATTTTAGAGCTAGCTTATGGCCGATATAGCTTTAGTGGGATTTATGCTTTTATATTAGGATCTTTAACTGCTTTATTAACTGCTTTTTATAGTTTTAGATTAATTAGTTTAGTTTTCTTAACAAAACCTAATGGACCAAAACAATCTTATTTAAATTCTCATGAATCAAGTTTTATAATAATAGTACCTATGTTAGTATTGGCATTATTTAGTATTTTTTTTGGATATATTTTTTCAGATTTATTTGTAGGTATAGGTACAGATTTTTTTACAGGTAAAGCTAGTGATGCTTTATATATTCATCCTAATAATATTACATTAGTTGAAGCAGAATTTAGTTTACCATTGTTAATTAAATTACTACCTACTATTTTAAGTATATCAGGTGGTCTTTTAGCTATTTATATGTACAATAAAGATATTTATTTTATTATTAAATTAACTGAAACAGCTTTTATCTCCAAATTATATACATTTTTAAATAGTAAATATTTTTTTGATGTTATTTATAATAACTACATTATAACTAAAGGATTTAAATTTGGTTACAAAGTTTCTGAAGAATTAGATAAAGGTGTTATAGAATTAGTAGGACCTTACGGATTATCTAACCTTTTAACAAATTCCGCTAAAAATATAGCTAAATTAGATACAGGATTAATACCTTCATATATTATTTATATTATATCTGGATTTATGTTTTTAATTCTATTTACTTTTGCTCCTTTTGTTTTAAATAATAGTTATACTGATTCTATTTTACTATTAATACTATATATACCTACAACATATTTTATCCTTAATTATTTTAACTATGATTTACCTAAAAAGATTAATTAGTGCATTCATTTTCTAAATTTAATTATTGAACACTACAATATCACTTATTACCGCTTATTTTTTTTTACTTTTTAAAGTAGGCTGGTATAAGGTATAAATAATTTAGTAAACATTATATTAATATTAACTGGTAGTTACCGTATAACCTTTTATAATTAATACTAACTACTTATTACTACTTAACCCCCTATTCTTGTCTCGTCTTCGACACCGGCGCAGGCGCTTAACAAAAATTAATAATATTTTTTTTTTGTAGTACAGAATACTTATCTTGCTAAGGCTCATTAATTCTAACTGGTTAAAAGCAATACGTAAAAGTGTAAAATTAACTAAAAATAAAAGTAATTGATATATTTACGCTGCTACCTTTATTTATAATACATAAGGTCTGTGTGCTCCGCCTTATTTATTTTTTTTTACTACCTATGATTTACCTTCATCCTTCTTTAGTATGGTTGCTCGATTTTAATTTTATTGCCACCCGAGCGCCGACACCGAAGGCATGGCGAAGAGGGCAGCGTTAAAATAATAAAAAAAGTATAAAATGCTACCAGGATTAGCCTGGTAAAATTAAAAGTATAAATTTATAAATAACTAAATCACTTATTAAAATTTAGATGAAGCTATATAAGGCTTTTAGGGTTAAATTAAATTTTATTAAAACACCTTACTGGACTTGAACCAATAATCAATCGTTTCGAAGACGACCGCTTTACCAATTAAGCTAAAAGTGTTAAATAATTTTTATAAGCGCCGTGCTCCTGCCCTATCCTAGAGGAGGCCCGGCTCCCGATATATTTTATATGCTAAAGTTTGCTACGGGCTTAATGCTGGATACTTTTTTTTTTAATTTTATTAATACTAGCCCTTATTTGCGAAGCTGTGAAGCAGGTTTTTTTTTATAAAAGTGAATTATATCTTTCTCTATCTAGTCTTTATATACTAGTATAGGTTAAGTTTAAAATTTAAGACATTTGACTTTTAATCTTTCATATCTTTTTTTCTTTTATATAATTTAAATCAAACCTATTAAGTAGCGAAGCTGATAAGGGATGATGTATTTTTTTTTATATACTTAAAAAAAAAAGAAAGTATAAAATTAACTTTGTATAAAAAAATACCTCGTTAAATTTTAACTGCAACATTTAAATAAAATTAATAGAAAAAATAGAAAAAAATAATTTAATAATATAATATTAATTAAATATTAGACCTATTAAACAATAATTTAGTAGCTGTCCTGAAAGAGGTGAAAGTGCGTTTATTTAATACTAAGTATTTAAATGAAGCTAAAGAACCAACACAATTTATAGCTTGTTTATTTGAATACAATAAGTGGTCTAATAATGAAATAACTGATATAAACATCTATTTTATTTGATGCCACTTGTAGTGATGTATAATACTTTAGCGCTTTAACTAGTGATTTAGATATTGCTAAATTAGTAAATATAACTGAAGCAGATGGATTATCAGATTTTTATAAATTTTGTATTAAAAATATTATTAAAAATACTAATGATTTACCTGATAGCAATAGCATCTTAAATTTTAAATTAATTAAATCTGATTTAATTATAAAAATTTTAAAACATTCTATTATAACTGTTTCATATAATATTACATTGGTGTCATCTTTGGCTCGCCTCCCAGCCCTCATCTTGTGGGCTCGGCAGCCCTTAAAAGGGGGCACAGCGCTTGTATATAATTTTAAATTATCAACAATACCTCCGTAGTATTATGTCCTAATATACTTATTTATATTACCAGCTGTTTAAAAAATAGGGTCTTTTTAAAGTAATAATAATTAGAAGCGCTACACGAATCAATTAAAAAAAAAAATAAACCAGAGTATGTTCTAACTCTGGTAATATATATTAAAAATATATATTAAAACCAAAAGTAAATATAACTACAAATAAAAGATCAGTTTCAAGATAACTAATTAATTCTAGACAATTGTGATTAAATACTGTTTGATTAAATACTATCCCTCCTTATTCATCGAAATAATGATACAGTAAGTCCCCTTTTTGATTAAAGTAAAATTTATATTAAACTATAGTTAAAAAGGCAGCGGGGGTTGTATAAACAAATAAATAATATTATTTTTAAGAAGAGATTTGTATACCTGAACGCACAAGGGAGGCGAAAATTATTTCTTAAAACTTATGTTATGTCTTTTTTAAGAAAGATAGCAGTAGCAGGAGGAGAAGGGGCTTTAACTTATAAAAATTTAAATTTATATTGTTAAAAGGCTTCTACCCTTTAATATCTAACTAATATATCCTTCTGCTCCTCCTTTTTTTTTAATAAGGTGAGAGAAAGAAAGAAGGTTAAATAATGATTAATTTAAGTATAAATTAGTTACTCTCTCCCTATTTAGGCAGCAGCATTTTTTGTTATTTTTAGACATCTAAAACTAGGCTAAATGAATAGCGAATAGAAACAGAGCGATGTTAAAGAGATGTACGGATTACCTTGCAAATAGTATTTCCTAAGTAAAATATAACTAAATTAAGATTTAATTAGCTTAGTTTATTTTTGAATTATTTACCTTTAAGATAATTATATACTGTAATATAATCATCCAAATTTGAGTATAATTCAAAACTGATATAAATATTTAATGCTAAAATAAATATAAAGGTACAGCAAGTTATTGAAAATAAAATTAATAACCAATTTGAATTAATTTCTTCAAGTTTAACTAGTTTATTATCTAATTTTAATTCTAATTTTTTAATTTTATCATTAGATATTGGTAATTTTTTAATCAAAACTTTTATAAAATTAATGTTAGATTTAAAAATAAATCTGTTAAAAATTACATAGATTAAAGAAATAAATAATACTAATAACAAAATTGAAACAATAAAATTATTTTTAATAAGTATTTCTATGGGAATATTAGCTGATTCTAAAGGACAATTAATAAAGGGATTAAAAGGATCATTTCCTGGACTAGGTACTCTAGTTACATCTGGATTTGCATGGTGTGATTTTGCAATATTATTCATTAAACCTTGGTTATCTTTTACAGCATTAGCTACTTCATATCCAATTTTACCTCCAAAAGTAGCTGCTCCTGTAGTTGTTGCTATTACTAGAGCTCTAGGACCTAAAGGCATTCCAACTGTTGTTTTAATTGTTGCTGCCCCGGCTTTCCCTCCGGCTAAGCCACCCAAAATATTTCCCGGGTTTAAAACATTCTTCGCTGCATCAGCTAAATTTTTAATAGTTTCTTCCTTTACTGTAAAATCTGCTTTTACATTATAAACTCTTTCACCTGTTTTTTCACTTACTTGATTAACATTTAAATTATTTGGTGAAAATGAAGTATTATTTTTGTTTGAGGAAGAATTATTATTATTATGATCTGCATTGTTTGAACTGTTTAAACCATCACCTTCAGCAGCGTGAACCTCAGGTAATATAAAAATAACACCAAAAATAATCATAATAATAAAGCTAATAATAGTATAAATCATAATAGATTCAAATATTCTAATATATCATATTTCAGAATATTTATATTTTAAATTTACGATTAAACTTAAGCTAAAAGCAATAATTAACGTATAAAGACCAGTTAAATTATTACTAAAATTATTAAAAAAATAATAAATCATAATTAGTATAAATAAAACTAAAATTAAATTATTAAAATTAATAAATTTACTGAATATATAATATTTGTTATCTCTTTGAGATAGTTTTAAGTTGTTTTTGTTTGTGTTTTTCATTTTATTTTTATAAAGTTTTTATTTTAAAAAGAGGCTAATTTGTTTTAATTAGGTTTGTTCTAATTATTTGTTTTTTTAAAGATCCAAATCATAATATATAAATTATGCAAAGAACCTTAACCATTTATTATTTTCTCCTCTTAATAGAAAATAAAGGTATTTTATTAAAGTTTTAATGACCCAAAATTAATTATAATGGATCATAGATTTACATTTATTAAGAGAGCTTAAACTAAGCCTAAGATCCCGCTAAAAATAAAACTTAGAGAGATAAAACTAACTAACCCTCTCTAATAATGCGTGTCTTAAATAGAGATATACCTTGCTGAGCTCAAATGCATCAAATAGCTGTGTTTTATCCCTTATAATGAATATAAAAAAATGTAATTTAATAATAGTTTTTTAATTATAAATAATAGCCTTTAAATAAATTTATTCTTCTACTATTTAGAATTAAGACTAACTCTACTTAAAACAAAATTAATAACTATTGCAATTAATAAAATAAAAATAGAAATTATCTTAATTTTGATTAAATCATAAACTATAAAAACGATTTAGTTAAAGTTAATAATCATAATAGCTAGAGGCTCTATTTCTCATAAGGAATTCACAATATTAAAAATATTTTAATAGCCTTTTTTTAGTTTAAGTTTTACATATGCAGAGCACTTGCTCACCCTTAATCACCAGTTAGATCACCAACCAATTCACCATTTTCGACAAAACAAAACAACATTAGATAATACTATTGAGGAAGTTTTAGCTTACAACTTTGGATTTTGTGCTAGAATAGTATGAAGTCTTGAGTATTAGAAGAAATTTCATAAATATTGTAATTATTTTATTAACTTAAAAAGGGGGTTAGCTATTTATATAAAAAAATAAACTTTTTAACTTATGTTTATTCGCCGAAGGCTCTTAAGTTATATATAATAACAAGAATTTAGCTTCTACTTTCACTTGTATAGGATTGGAGTTCGTTATTATAATATCTACATAAGGGCCATATTTTAAATTTTCTGCTTTCTGTTAATGCAAGCGCAGGGTTTACTAAGCTTTAAATTTTTTAACTGCCCAGTTCTAAGCGCTGGCGCCGGCGCCGAAGGCGGGCGTGCGTACGTGCGTGGCGTGGCGAGACGAGGTGTGCTTATTTAGAATTTTTAATTAATTTAGTAATATATAATCTAATCATTTGTGTATATGTAAATGAAGGTAAAATATATTTTGAAAACATATAAACTAAAATAGCTAAAACTAAAAAAGAAGATAATAGCTGATTGAAGAAAAAAAATGGTACTAATTGTGGCATTTTATATTATTTTTTTTTTTACAGCTCTAAAGGTTTAAAGAACTATCTCAGTCAGAATTATATCTGCAATTGTGGCAATTTAATCCTTTTCCCTCTGTACAAGGTGTAAGAGAGAAAGAAAAAATTATTAATATTAGTGCTCCTCGAGCGCCGAAGGCGAGGGAACGGTTATTAGTTAACAATTATATAAAATTGAGATAATATGGAGGATTTCTTATTTATTATAAAAAAGAATTTTTCTATTTATTATTTGGTGTAACCCAACAATACCTATCCTTTAAAGGTGGTAAAAATAATATATTATTTTTTAATAATTTATAGGTATACTTTATTCTTTATATTTCTTTTCTGTATATACAGGTTTGAAAATAGGTTTTATATTAAAATAAAAATATTTTTATTAATTTAAGATTTTTAAGTCTTCTTTTAATTCTATTTTTATAGAATTTTGTATTAATAGAATGTTATATTAACATTAATAATTATTTTTCAATACTTAATTATTATTAAGACACAGCACTAATTAGTAATATATTATAGAAAAAATACTAGTTATACAAAGGTCAAATATTTATAATTATGCGCTTTATAATTAATAAAAAACATGCTAATGAAAATACTATGATATCTGATCAGATATTACTATGGAGTCAGGTAAAAAAATAATAAATAAATATTTTAAATGGCTTGGCTGCCCCCTAAAAGGGGGCCTGCTGCTGCCTATAAATAAATTAAGCCTCTTACCTATGTAAGTAGTAGGATAGTTAGTAGCTAAGATAGACATTGTTAAGCGGCGTGCCCAGCCCACATCCGCTACGTCTTCGGCATTGGCGCTAGATGAAAGAGGGGCTGGCGTGGCCTGAGGCTGCCGAGCCGAGTAAGTTAAATTGGCCTTTAATTATTAAAAAATAAAAAAATATTTTAAATTTTTTAAGATTAATTTAAAAGAAACTAATAATTAAATGAGCTTTTTTTTAATATATCTTTATATTTTAAATGTGTGCTTCTCGCCTTCGGCTCCAGCGGTTGTTTTAAAGCGAATAACCATTTAAAATTTTATCGTGTAGTGTTTATAACTTAAGCTAAATAAGTTTTAAACTTAAACTATATTAATAAATAATTTAAGCACCAAGCCTCAAGTGCCGAAGGCGAGACAGGCGAATAAAATTAAAAAATATAAAATAAAAATTTTTTAAAAGTATTAGGACAATGGTAATAAAATAAAATATTATCTTTATTCAAATACAAGGTCTATTACTACCACTATTTAAAAGAAAAAAAGGGGGTATCTGATAATTGGTTAATCAGCCGTATTTGCAATACGGACATGATAGTTCGAGTCTATCTTCCTCCAAAAAATATTCCTTCGGCAGCAAAGCAGCAAAGCAGCAAAGCAGCAAAGCAGCAAAGCAGCAAAGCAGCAAAGCAGCAAAGTCTAAAAAAAAATAAAAATAATAAAAAAAATAAAATTAGGCACTTTTCTGCTATGCAAATTCTCTTAGTTCAATAGGTAGAACATCATTCTTCTAAAGTGATTATTTTGGTTCAAGTCCGAAAGAGAATTAAATTTTATGTATTGGGTTACGCTTAATCTTTTACTTATTAAAAGTAAAAATAATATTAGCGCTCGCGAAGCGGGTGTGGTGTTGGCTTTATTTTTAAGTTAAGATCAGTCTATTTAAAATTAAATAAAATAATAAAAATAAATATAATATTACTTAGTTTAAGGGCCAGCCTAGTATAATATATAAGTAAATAAAAAATATAAAACTTTTAGTGCTTCTTGTCTCGCCACGCCACGCACGCACGCACGCCCGCCCGCCTTCGGCGCTGGCGCTGGCGCTGGCGCCGACGGTTATTATTTTTTTTTTTTTTTTTTTTT
>JGI12698J15209_1000002_pt1 | contig 21797 bp, 7 predicted proteins | sample TexAe_OM3H0_O3_FD_15209 | JGI IMG/M metagenome (IMG submission 15209) | reverse complement strand
TTTTTTTTTTTTTTGCTTTTTGTATTTATTGTATCTTATTTAAAGTAAAAAAAAAAAGTAGTAAAAATAAAATTAATTATTAATTATTCTAATTTTTAAACTTGTTTATGTAAATTTATTAGTGTTATACTAACACTACTAGCCCAACGACTGATACCCATAATTAAAATAATATTAAGGTTTTATGACTGAGTGGTTAAAGTGAGGTACTGTTAATACTTTTTTCAGAGGTTCGAATCCTCTTAAAACCTTAAATAAATTAAATTACCTAAAAAAAACTAAATAAATATTAACTAACAACTTTGGTATACAATATACTATTTCTTTATCGCCCCCCGAGCGCCGGTGCCGGCGCCGAAGACGTGCGAGACAAAGCCGATAAATTTATAAGTCTATTACTTTACACTTTACTACTGTAGCATGTATTAAAAAATCAGCTGCTTCGCGATTGTACCGTGCGGAGCAAGAAAGAAGATCTAAATTTATACTAACCAATTTTACATATACTTTAACCAAAAATTTGACAATTTTAATTCCTAAAAATATTATTATTTTCTATCAATCATTACCCACTTTAGTTTGACTCTTATTAAAAATAACAGCAAATAAATACCCTAGCGCCGGCGTCAACGCCGGCGCCGAAGACGAGCGAGACAAAAGTTAAAAATAAAATTAAAAAAAAAATTAATTGTTAGTTAAACAGAGTATTGAGTAAGTAAAAAAAAACTAATTTAATAATTTTTATTTTATTTTTTTTTCTTAAAAATTTAAAAGAATATTTTTAAAGAAGTTCTATTTAGAACCTAGACTAAATTTATTGGGTCGGCAGCCTCCTAAAAGGAGCATGTGCTGCCGCTTATTATTACTGTTCCTTTAAGCAAATTAATCCTTAATTATTGATTTTTAATTATTTTGCGCACTACAAGCGTATCGCGATTAATAAAAAAAATTTATTTAAAATTTTTTAATTTATAGTTTATGTTACACACTTAATATATTTGGTCAATTAGTACTTTTTTGTTAATTTTAATAACTGTTTGCTGCTTTACCGCTTTGCCAGCTCCGCTGGCTCCGCTGGCTCCGCACGCTCCGCGCGCTCCACAACTGAAATTATTATTAACCCATACCCTTCTATGTACCATTATTGACCAAATTTTACTCTTTTATAAGCCACTTCTTAAAATAGAATTAAAGTATACAACCCACACCATAGGTGAAGGGAAAGGCAGCGAAAAATAAAAATATTTATAAAAAAGTTTAATTAGGTTAATAAATAATGGCTTGCATTAATATACTAATACAAACCCTACCAAACCTACTCTTATTTAAGCTAAAATTTAATAAGATATTAGCCTAGTTTAGCATATTAAATAGAGTTAGTTTTAATAAGAAAGTATATAAAACCTATTATTTATGCACATAAACCATAAACATATAAATATAAAAATTTACTTTTTATAACAGCTATATAGTAAAAAAAAAAATACTAAAAAAGATCAAAGATATCTAATAATTTATAGCTTCAAAGCATAAAAAAAATATAATATCTAAATGACAATAATTACACAACCTATTTTATTATTAATTTTTATTCCCCTAATAGGTGTATTTGTGATTTTATTTACTAATAATGATAAAGTAAATATGCAAGCCCTAAAGGGAGAATTAACACCAAATGCTACACGCGCCGAAGGCGAGAAAAACAATACAACAGCAGCAACGCCAGCATCTGCACATTTAATAGTTAAACAAGCGCTGTCCCGGGGCACGGCCTCAGATTCGGTTTTATACAATATTGCTTTATTTTTTTCATTATTAAATTTATTTATTTCAGTGGTTATGTGATATTTTTTTAATAATTATAATTCAACTGGATCAAGTCTAAACCCAGATGTAGCTTCTCCAACAAGCATAGAATTAGGAACTCAATTTCAATTTATTTTTGAAATAAATCATTTTAGTTTTGGTGTAGATGGTATTTCTATATTTTTTGTACTATTAACAACCTTTATTACTCCTATTGCTATATTTTCTAGTTATGAATTATATGTTAGTTATAAATCTAATAGTAGCTCAGACAAAGTGGCGGAGCCGGAAAAATCAATTATAATAAATTCAAGCGCTCTCTCGCCTTCGGCGCTCGGGCAGGCGATAAATAAAGTTGAATTAGATAACCTTAAAAATAAAAACTTAGGTTTAAGTACTGATAATACCACAGCTATAGTAGTTCCTGAACAAAGGGATTCTATTAAGATAAAAATTTTTTTAATTTCACTTTTACTTTTAGAATCATTACAAATATGTGCTTTTGTTTCATTAGATTTATTACTTTTTTATGTTTTCTTTGAAAGTGTTTTACCTGTTTTATTTATTTTAATTGTAGTATTTGGGCATGGTGAAAATAGATATAGATCAGCTTTCTTATTATTTTTATACACTTTAGCAGGAAGTCTACCAATGTTACTTTCAATTTTAACTATTTACAGTTATTTAGATTCAACAGATTATCAATTAATATCATTTAATGAAATTAGTTTAGAAAGTCAAAAATGATTATGAATTGGTTTTTTTATAGCTTTAGCTGTAAAAACTCCGCTAGTTCCATTTAGTATTTGATTACCTAAAGCCCATGGAGATAGTCCTTTAGCAGGTTCTATAATATTAGCAGCTACTATTTTAAAGTTAGCAACATATTTTTATCTTAGAGTTTTAATTAATTATTTACCAGATGCTTCTAATTACTTTAGTCCTCTTGTTCAAACTATTGCAGTTATTTCTATTATTTATGCTAGTTTTGCTACTATAGTTCAAGAAGATACTAAAAGACTTATTGCTTATTCATCTGTAGCTCATATGGGTGTTGTAGTTTTAGGTTTATTTTCTAATACGCTTCATGGTATAGAGGGTGCTATTTTATTATCACTAGCTCATGGTTGAGTAAGTCCAGCTTTATTTATATGTGTAGGTGGAATAGTATATGAAAGAACTGGAACTAGAATTATTTATTATATCAGAGGATTAGCTAATATGATGCCTATTTTTACAATTATGTTTTTTGTATTTACTCTTGCTAATACAGGAATACCTTTATCACTTAATTTCCTAGGTGAACAATTAGCATTAATGGGTATTTGGGAAGTTAATCCTCTTGTAGCTGCCTTAGGTGCTTCAGGTATATTATTAAGTGCATGTTATAGCTTATTTTTAATGAATCGATTATCTTATGGTGATTATTCTCCTTATTTATATCCAGTAAAAGATTTAAATAGAAGAGAATATCATTTATTATTGTCCTTAATAATACCTACTTTCTTTTTCGGGGTATTTCCAAATGTTATTTTAGAAGGATTACATACAGTAGGAACAAGTTTATTATACAGTTAAATTTTTATAATTAATTATAGCTAACAACATCTGCTTTAGCACTGGAGGCAAAGCTGGCAAAGCTTAAAAAAATACAAATAAATATATTCTTTCTTTTCTTTAATATTTAAAAATAAAGAAATAATTACAATATATTATAGTTTTTATATTATAGTTTTTATGTGCTGCACCTTCGTCCCTTTGCCCTTGTTAAATCAATTCTTATTTACACGGCGAAGCCGATAAATATAAATAAAAAAAGATTGCTATATTATTCATAATTTTAATTATCTAATATTATTTACGTAATAAATTTAGTTTATAAAATTTTTTTTGTAACCCCCTCACCTCCCTAGTGCAATTCCAATTTTGTTAGCTCTATTCTATATTATACGAAAGGTTGAAGAGATATAATGTTCTGAAGAGTATTGCTGTCTATTACAACCATTATTGAAGAGTAATCTTTAAAATTTTATATTATTATCTAAATATAATAATATAATTAACCTTTTTATTTCTCCAATTTAGAGGATAATGAGAATAAATGGTTCAAGCGCTACGCGCGCTAAACGAGACAAGAAAAATATATATTTTATATTCTTAGATAGTACTTGCCTTGTTTTAAACTTAGCCTCTTTTTAAAAAATAAAAAATAAAAAAAAATGAAAATAAATCTTTTTAAATTATTAGAAATTTTTAACTTTTTAAATGAACATGAAATCTTTACAACTATAATGTCCTGTATAATTTCTTTACCAATTACTATTTACATTTTAGATGGTTTTAAATATTCTGAAAATAGCTTAATACATAGATGGCAAAAATATAATAATGTTTTTGTAATAATATTATTACTAATTTTCCTTATACAAATAATAGAATTAGACACTGTTTATGCCGGTGACGTGGCGGAGGATAAACAGCCTCACGAAAAAGCTAAGGATATTAATATGTTCAGTCAGTGAGTAAATAACCATCTTGGTGTAAATACTCAAAATGTTTATAATTTTGCTAAACATACAAATGAAATTGTTATAACAATTTTATCTAATAATAATAATAGTTTATTTTCTAATACTCTTGTAAATAGTAATATTTATAGTGTAAATGATAATATGATAAGCGGTAATATAGCAAATGCTCAAAATAATTTAATTTTTGAACATATTATTCAAATTATAACTAATAATGTATATCTTCATTATATTAATATTTATTTACTGGCTATGTTATTTATAATTATAACTTGTCGATATTTAATAGGAGATAATCAACTATTATTAGAAAAACTTAAAAAATTACCTTTTGGTGATTTTATTTATAAAATTATTAGTTGATATACTAATATTTGAGTAAAATCTTCTATTATTTGAATATATTATATAATTACTATAGTTATTTTATTTAATTGTGTTTCTATTTATTCTTTTTCTCATATACTTAGCATTATTAAATAAGAATATAATATTTTAACAATCACTTACTCCGCAGCCTTCGACATTCTTTGCTTGCTTGCTTGCTGTGCTTCTTCCATTAGTATATTGCAATAGCTTATTCTAAGGAATCCAATGACTAATGACTCATACCTTTTGGTTGTTACATTAGTTTGTTGCGCTGGTTGTGATTTTATCTTGATGTGTACTTACATAGGTATATCGCAACTAGTTATCTCTTATATCCTTTTAGATTTAGAGAAATAGCTTTACATTTTCCAAATTAGAGGAAATGAGAGTATAAAGCTATTAAAAAAAAAAAAAGATTATTTATTAGTTTTAATAATAATTTAACTTAGCCTCTTTTTAAATAATAATAAAAAAAAAAATGATAATCAAAAATCAAAAAGTATTGTTTATAATAGGTGTATATTTGGGTTTATTATATCTTATTTTAATATTAAATATTAATTTATTAGCGGTCAGTAATTTATTTTTATATAATATCTTTAAATTTATATTTTCTAAATTATTACTATTTATCTGTGTTTTACCTGTGGTCTTTTTAAGTAGTTGAGGAATTATAAGTGGATTTTTCGGTATAGAAAGAAATTTACTGTCTATAAGAACCCCGGGTCATTCAGATCTAATCTCAGGATTAAATGATACATTATATACTATTAATAATCAAGTATGGACTAATCAAATACAAACTAGAGGAGGCTATCAAAATAATATACATACCTATTTAACAGGTCAAACTAATCATTTATCAGATATATTAAATAAATTTTCTAATAATTCTAATGTTTCTGAAATAATACAACAGGTTCGACGGGTTAACCCAAACTGACAAGCGCCACACCCATCTAACTTACAGCAACATTTAGCGTCAGAGTTTGGTTGTGGTTATAGTAGTAGATTTGGAGGTGGGCCATCCTCTATTATAGATGATGTCAGTGGTGATACATTGGGTCAAATAATTCAATTATTAACAAACGTGTTATACCTTAACTCTATAACTATTTCTTTATTAATTCTGTTATTATTTGTGTTTAGTGCTCGGTTATATATTATAAGGAATTCTAATGCCTTAGACGTAGTTAAAAATTGACCATTAGGTAAATACTTATATTGATTTGTAAATAGATTTATAAATGCTTGAGGTAAAGGTTCAATTATATGAATTTACAGTATAATATTTCTAACTATATATTTTAATTGTGTAATAGGATATGCTTTATGGCATATTCTTGCTATTTTAAATTAACTTCTAATTAAATAATTATAAGCGTTCCGCACGCACGCACGCACGCACGCACGCCCGCCCGCCTTCGGCGCCGGCGCCGGCTCCGCCACTAATAGTTGTCAATCGCCGTGGGCCAGGGCAGGCGCTTAAAATAAAAAATTTATTTAGTTTTTAACCCTCCTTTTTTAGATAAAATATTACTTATGAAAATATTTGCTTCTCTTTGTTTCTATAATTTAACTAAATATCTTGAAAAATTGGATTTTAATTTTATTAAGGATATAGTCAACAAATACTGTTTGTTATCTTGTAAAAGCTGAATGTATTAACTCATTTAATCCTGAACTTGAAAAACAACTTTATTTTACACATGATATTAATCATTATAAAAATTATATTTATTCAGCTAGCAATTATGTAATTAGCCTTAAAAAAACAGTTACACGCGCTATGCGATAGTTCTATTCTATCTTCTAAAGTTACATGCGCTACACGATAGTTCTTCAAGATATGGTTTCGGAACATACATCACACATTATATATTTACCAGGTACCATAGCAAAATAAACGTTTTTAGCTTCTATTTCTTTATTTACATATAGTTATAATTGGTCTAATTAATATAATAAAATAGGCTTCATCGGGAACTTTAAAAGCTGTTCAATGTTAATTGGTTTATTTAAATTTAACATTAGTTTAACATTAGAGTAGCACTAAAATACATTAAAAACTTAATATATATTTATGAGGGTATATATTATTTTAATATAAATAATTAAAAACTATTTCATCCTCTATTCATATATAAACAAAAAAAAATAAAAAAAAAAATATTAACCACTTCTAGCTACCTATCTTATGAACTCAGAGTTCGAATTAGCTAAGACTTCTTCTGTTGTTGTTGCGAATATTATACTCCAAGGCGGAGCATGCACAGTTAATAGGAGATCTTGGTGAACAATTAATAAAGCGATTATTGAGAGCTTTTGCCCCTGCTTATTTTACTATTTACAGGATTAGCTATATATGAAAATATTGGTGAGAGTCAAATTTCAAATATGGTTTCTACTATAACTTATTAAGTAATTAAGATATTAGGTAATTCTAATTTTTTAGATCAAATTATAGTTTTCCTTTGATTATAGTAAAGCAAGTCTTTTTATAATCATAAAAATAATTGGATCTTTTAAAAAACAATAAAATAAATACAACAATAACAATAACAATAAATCTTATTTTAAATATTTTATCCGCTTATTTCTTTAAATTATTAACAGTATCTGATTAGCTTTTATCTAACCCTGATATTGTAATTGCTAACAAAATATTTTTAGCTGTTGAATTTTTAAAGAAAAACTATTTTTATACGTATCTTTACTATTACAAATTGCAGCCTTCTATCTCAATTATAATCTAAAAAGCTATTTAAAAAATACAAATTATAAAAGAATCGATGACAATATTGTTTAAACATTAAAAAAAATAAAAAGTAATTTAAAGGAGTTATTATGGATAGCTACAGCAAATTTATAAATAAAAGGAGGCAATAATAGCCAAAAGCTCTTTAAATGAAAATAAAAACAGTTGCTGTCCCTTCCCTTCACCTATGGTGTGGGGATGAGCTGCGCGTATATATTGTTATAGTTTCATTTTCCCTAAAGGGTGGAGTAAGTTAAAGATTAAAGATTTTAATATCAACTTTAATTTACTTTTTATAAAAGAGCAATCCTAAGGAAAACCTTATATTTAAACTTCCTGAAGTAAAACATTTCATTAAGGAAAGGAAAGGAAATCAACCGAGACTCCGAAAGTAATGGCGAGTGAAATCGGATTAGCCATAATATTGTACTAATAAGTTGAATAAACTTTAAATTCTATTCTTAACTCTTTTTTTAAAATAAAAAGAGCCCAGGTTAGTAATGAATCATTAGCCTGAGTAGTATTTGATAAAAAAATATATAATATTTTATAATAAACCTAAAGTTTAGAAAAGTTTTACATGAACTTACAAAAAAAAACTAATATATTTTTTTTGTATTTAGTAATGTTCCATAGAAGCGTAATTAAAGCAGTTTAGCTAATTAAAAGTCCTGTAAACTTAAAAGTCAATTAACAGTAGACAGCAATTATAAGTCTTAAATACTATATTTTAATTATATAAGTTATAGCATTAATAAATGCTATATTTTTTAATATATTTTGTACTCTTTTTGACAGTTTTAGTCAATTAGTTAAAAAAAAATATTTAATTTTAAGCAAATTGTTTATTGTATTATTATTTTTAATTTTAATAACAAGCGTTTCCGTACGGAAGACGAGTGTATTATTAAAATTTTTAATAGTAATCCCAGGTCTGAAAAAGTATGATGAGAGATAACTTGTCGGAATATGGGGGGACCATCCTCCAAGGCTAAGTATTATAAATTTAGCGATATCGAACTAGTACTGTAAAGGAAAGTTAATAGCCATAAAATAGCAGCACAGAAAAGTAATACTACCACCTACAATTCTTTCAAGCGGCAGTGGCGAAGCCGAGCCGAGTAAAGAAGAAATAGAGTATAAGCAACTAAGCCTTTTAAGGTACAACTGCTGTATGAATTAAAACTGTGTTTTTATAAATTTTAATGAAATAGTAACTCTATAAGCAGTCGGAGTTCAATTTAAGAATGACGGCGTACCTTTTGCATAATGGGTAAATTGCTTGCCCATAAGAATTGCGAGATTCTTTATATAAACTGACTCATGACCTTAATAGGTCGGTATTATAATATTTTATAATGCTAACGGTGAAACCCTAAGGATTAAAATTTATCTATGGCAATACCGTGGGAAGCTGTAAATCGAAGGAATAAAGTAAATATATTTTTTTATTTACTTAGTAAAGTTATATTGCATCCAAATCTAAATTTAAATTAGGTCTGGTCTACAATTAGTTTACTCTTTTTATTAGCCCTGTAACGACTGATTCGAAAGAAGAGACTAATTAAATAAAAATTGGTAACACGTCAGCACTCAAAATTTCCAGAAAATTATGGTAAATTAGTTTAATTACACTAAGCTAAAAAATGTCGCTCGGCTTTATAGCAGCGCATATACAAAAAAAAATTATTAAAAAATTAATGATGATTATAACTATAACAAAAAATAAAATTGACCAAATATTCGTTAAATACGCACGTACTTATAAAAAATCCGCTAAACATAATTTAACACTTAATAGTGAATTAGAGGAAATTATTATAGGTCTATTGTTGGGGGATTTATTTGCTGAAAAAATAAAACCTACTTCTAATACTAGATTGCAATTTAAACAATCAAATAAAAATAAGCCTTATATAGATCATTTATACTCTTTATTTAAAGAATATTGTAATACAGAACCAAAAGAAACTACTTCAATTGAAAAAAGACCAGGTAGATCTGAGTTAAATATTTCAATTAAATTTTGATCAGCCAGTTTACCTTGTTTTAATAAATTTAGAGAAATGTTTTATGACAGTTCAGGTACTAAATTTATACCTTTAAATTTAGAGGAATTAATTACAGCTAGAAGTTTAGCTTACTGAATTATGGATGATGGCTATAAGTCAAGTAATGGTTTTTATTTATGTACTGAATCTTTTACTTTAAAGGAAAATCATAAATTAAGTGAAATATTAAAAAATAAATTTAATTTAGATTGTGGTACTCATAAGCATACAAATGGTTATAGATTATATATTTTTAGTACATCTAAAGATAGGCTTCTACAATTAATACAACCTTACTTAATAGAACATTTTTATTATAAATTTGACCTTAAATAATTATATGATATACTTAATTTTTAATTAAACCCCTTTTTTTGTATAATTATTATTTTACCTAAAATTTTTTTTGAGTTGAAGGTATAGTCTAATCCAATATTAAAGTATTGGTATATAAATGCAGCAAGTTAATAGAAGTAGCAAGGTTAAAAGCCCTAGCGAAAGCGACTGGACTATTCTTTTTAATTAAAATTTAGATTACAGTTAAGCGCTTCGCGCGCTTTGCAACTGTAAGTATAACAATTAAATTTTATAACTTACTCTTTTTTATTCTTGCTTTTGTAGGGATTATATATTTGAAAGAGGAAGCGGCAGCGGCGAAGCCGAGCCGAGTATTATAAATTTAGTTAATTTTTAATTAAACTTAAAATAGTGGCGGGTAAGTTACTTCTATTAGACCCGAAGCCAGAGTGATCTTACCAAGACCAGATTATAATGGATCGAACGGGTGAATGTTGCAGTATTCTCCGATGAGTTTTGGTAAGCGGTGAAATGCCAATCTGACCTGGTGCTAGCTGGTTTTCTACGAAACATATTTAAGTATGACATCTACACTAAATTTATGGAGGTACAGCACGGCAATTCCCAACAATTTTAAGGTAGTGCTAATTTTACTTGCCATTCCTGTCCTCCTCTATGGAGAGGGCTGGGTGACGTTTAGATTGCACAATTTCTTTCATTTTTTTGAGAGATATACCTTATAGGCGTTTAGGTTGAGGGGACGTGGAAATCCTACCTTTGGAAGCGAATCTCGGAATTACATAAATTAATGGTAGATATTCAGACTGCTCATGCTAAGTTGGGTAGTCAAGACGGAAACAGCCGAGAACACTGATCAAGGTCCCAAATGATTGTTAAGTGAAATTAAGGACGTAGCAAACTCGGATACAGCTGTAATGTGAGCCTGGTAGTCGCTACATTTAAAGAACGTAAGTAACAACGTAGCAGCAGGATAGACTGTGGCGCCAAAAATTTAACGGGTCTTAAACAATCAACCGATATCGTGTTGGTTTTGAATAAAAATTTTAAAGCGGCAAAGCCTTGTTCTTTTTTTCACCTAGCGCCAATGTCGAAGACATGGCGGGTGTAGAAGAGCTGGGAAAGCCAATAAATTTTTTTATTTTTAATCTAGGTAGTAGAACATTCAGTATATACTTAAGATTAAATAGTGTTTCATTATTTATATTGTAAAACTGAAAAGAGAATGCTGACATGAGTAACGTAAAGAAAGTATTAATCTTTCTCGCCGAATGCGAAAGGGTTTCAACAAAACGATTGACGATGTTGAGTTATACGGTCTCTAAGGACTTAAAACAAATGTTTTAGCTGATGAGTGTAGAATCTAAGTAATAAATTTGTCATGTGGTCTATTATCTGTAACTTAATTAATTTAAGACCGGGAGGATAGCTGACTGAAATTGATCAGGAAATATAAATTACTTACCCACCCTCTTTTTAGCTATATAGGAGAAAGAGTAGAAAGGTGGTAGTGTTTAAATTTTTAAGTTAGGTTTTTATTGATATATTAGCATCTTAACTTTACAAAAATAGTGAAGTGTAGGAATTTAAACATTTTCACCTTACCTTACCATTATACAACTCCCGTGTATTGTATAAATGGTATACTTAATATAAGTAATAGGAGTAAAGGCTAACATATTTTTTTTATAATATTATTTTTAGCTAACTTTACAAGCAGGCTGGAAGTATTAATTATAAAAAAAAAATAATTAATCATATAAAAAATATAAACATATATTTTTATACTTTATCTATTTTAAAAGCGTTTAAGCTGATAATTTATATGCTTTAGCAGTAAAAATTTATTTTTTTTTTCATATAAAAAAAAAGGCGTGTTTCTCTAAAATAGAGTACTCTTAAATAAGCGGCAGCGGTGAAGCCGAGCCGAGTAAGTTAAGTGTAAATAAAACATGTTTGCTGGGCAAATTAATAGTAAATATAAAAATTATTAGATTTTAATTTAAAATCTAAAAAACCGTACCCTAAACCGACACTGGTTCGTAGGTAGAGTATACTAAGGCGAAGAGCTAAAAGTTGTTAAGGAACTCGGCAAATTCACCTCATAAGTTAGACAAAAAGAGGGACCGGGTTTATTTTTTGTGGTAAAGCTTTACTTCTCTATGTTTGTGGTATGTATTACATTTTACACTTTCATTATTGCATTTCTCTTCTTCTTTTTCTAAAAAAAGATAAATAGAAGTATCCTTGAATATATAAGACGGCTATATATTTTTATTTTAAGTAATAAATTTAAGTCGTACAAGGTAGAAGACAAAGTAAATTATTTTAAAAAATAAACTCAGGTGACACAGAATAGGAGGCTCCGACTGTTTACTAAAAACACAGGCTTCAGCAATTACGTAAGTAGTAGAATTGGAGTCGAATTTTGCCCGATGCCATTAACATAAGTGCGGTCATAAGGAATTGTGACCTATCGAAAGTCTGGTTAATAGCGGTCTTAACTATGAGGATCAACAAATTAGGGTCCTCAATAAACTTAGCTATATGCTGAAACTCTTAATAAGTTGTAAAATTCTTGTTTCATAATTAGTGTTCCAACATTTATATTTTAATGTTAAGGCTAATAATTTATAATCAATTATTAGTAGCCGGGGGTTCTTTTATTTATAATATAAATTTAACTTCAGCCCGGTATTAGACGCTATTCATATTAAACTTTAAAAAATATGAACAATCAATATAATATGAACAACTATAATTATTACAGTGTTAAAGACAATCAGCAGGGAATTATAAAAACATATAATAAATTCAAATTCATTAATAGTTATTTATCCACTAATTTATCTACTAAAGCCACAAATAGTATAACTAACTTAAAATTAGAACCTGCTACACAGCAAACAAGAAGCATTCCACAATATAATAATTTAAGTAGAGACATTAAAAACCCTAATTATCTTTATTTTTTAGGTGGATTTGTAGAAGGTGAAGGTTCTAATTCTGTAGCTGTTACTGTAGGTAAAGAGTTTAAATTTGGAGTTAATTTACAACCAGTTTTTAATGTATCTCAGCATGTTAACGGAATAAATATTTTACATTCATTTAAAGAACTTTTTGGGGCTGGATCAGTGGTTCAAAAATCAGGAAGCGATGATGTTTGAGTATATACAATTAAAGGTTATAAGCATATCATCGAATTAGTTTTACCTTTTCTAGAAACATATGTACAGCCTTTTAGTTGTAAAAAAAATGAGTATGCTATATTTAAAAAATTAGTTTTAGATTCAGCAGCAGGACATCAAAAACAAAAAGATACTTTAATTGAAATGGTTAAACTTGCTTATACGTTAACTGGAAAAGGAAAAGGTAAAGGTCGTAAAAGAACCTTACCAGAAGTACTTGAAATAATTAATGATAAATCTATACTTGAAAATAAACCTATTATTAATGATGATTAGATTACATTTATATTAAATAAATAATTTATCCTTTTTTTGCATAATTACTTAACATTAACCCCTTTTTTTAAATATAAATTGTTAGTGGTTAACTAAAATAAGCGCCTTTGGCGTTTGTATAAAAATAATAAGGAAAAGGAAATTTTAATATATTGTAAAAATTAAATCAAATCCCTCAGAGACTAAACGCTAAGCAATATAATATAAATTTAAAATTAATTAATTATATTGATGATATAGTCCAAAACAAAAATATTTAAACTAATACTTAATCGTGTCAGGTAAATTATTTTTTGTTAATGCCTAAGGTAGCGTAATCATTTGGCCATTAAATGTGGTCCGGTATCAATAAAGTAACGATAGTCTCACTGTCTCTACAACTTGCTCAGTGAAATTGAATTAGCCGTGCAGATGCGGTTTGCCTCCAGATAGACGGGAAGACCCTATGCAGCTTTACTGTAGTTAGTTATCACAATTATCTAGAACAGTCTTAGTTTCTAGTAAATAGGTAATCATCGATAGATGTAATATGTTTATATATGCAAATACATAAACTAAAATTGGAAACCTTATAATTAAGGCTGGGTAATTGTTTACCTTATGAAAGTTTCTTGCTATGCTCCGCCTAGCTTTAATTGTTTTAATAAGAACTTTAGGAAATAAATTCAAAGGGAGAGTTGACTAATTGGCAGTTTGACTGGGGCGGTCGTCTTTAATATAGTAGCAAAGTACAACCAAAAATTTCAATGAATTTTAATAATTCAAAAAACCAAAAGAATACCATAATAAAAAAATATTTTTTCCAGCTTACCCTTACTTTAAAAAGTAAGAATGGTTAATATTTTTTAAAACAAAATAACCTTACTCTTTATTAAATTGTTCCTGTTTAATACTGTAAATTTTTTTAATAAAGAGGGAGAGTCCAAAATAAATTTTACTGCTTCACTTAAAAAAAAGGCAATCGCCAAGATTAAAACAGTAAAATTATTTGTTTAAAAATAAATTTAACTTTTTAACCGTTTTACTTTATAAAAATATGTATTTTTTTATAGGTAAACATTTTTTAATAAGCTACAAATAGCTTATTAAAAAGATTTTATATTATTTTAATATTAAATAATATAGAATAGTTACTCTCTATCTATACTTTAAATTTATAATTAAACTAATTGAGATAGGGATTTATCCTTATTATTTAAGAGAATTGAACTTTTATATAATGTTGCATTATTTAAACTTTTAATTTTTATTAGACGTAATTTATATTACTAGCTTGCCCCACCACTTTGCTTTAAAAGAAAAAGTTTGGTAATAGCAAGCTAAACAAAATTAAAAAACGATTTTAAGTTTAAGAGCTAAATTTATTAGTGATTTAAATATAATATATTAATTTAATTAATATATTTTAGGAGGGTAGCGGTTAATTTGAAAAAATAAAAACCAAATTTTATAACTTTTTAACAAGCACCGTGCTCTTGCTTCCTCATCTATCGCCGAAGGCGGGTGTGGTGGGCCGGCAGACGTCAAAAAGAAAAATATAATACATATTTAAATTTATTGTTTTACTTAAACTTTATTCGTAATTATCTGTGATAATACAAAAAAAAAAAGTAAAACAAAGATATAAAAAATATACAAACAAATCAAAAAAAAAAGAAAAAATTTTAATAATTATATAAAGGTATAGCTAGACATTGAATGGAGATCAATCAACCAGTGAAGGGTTGCGCAGAGTTTAATGGCGGAAAGCATGCTTAACTGAAAGACCTAAAAGTCGCTCAGATACGTAAGTAGGGCATAGTGACCCACCTGTAGAGTATGGGTTTGCAGGTGATCAATTAATAAAAGTTACGCTAGGGATAACAGGCTGATCCCCAAGAAGAGTACACATTGTTTTGGGGGTTTGGCACCTTAAAATTAAGTTGTCAAAAAAACTAATTATTACTTAATTTAAGAAACTTATTATCACTTTATTTTACTTAATTTTTTTATAATACAACACTCCTTCGGCTCGCTTTATGGTTCACTCTTCCTATTTTTCATAATTACACTTTACTTCTTCTGATGTACTGCTGCTTTTGAAAACATAAAGAGCTTTACGTGGCTACAGCTACATACTACACAGCAAAAAGAGAGCAAAAAAAAGAGAGCGGTAATATTATAATTTTAATAAGATAAATTTTTAGTAACTGACTATATACTTATAACTTTTTAAAATAGTATGTACTTATTTTTGAAAACAAAAATATACAGTTTAAACCTGTTGATTAAAAATAAAAAAGTTTTTAATCGATTTAATTTAATAATTACAGGAAAAATAAAAAATGACAAAAAATATATAAAATAATTAAAATGAATAAAATAAGCAAAGAAATACTAATTGGAATATTATTGGGTGATGGTCACATTAGAAGATCAGGTGCTAATAAGGCTTATATTACTTTTGAGCAATCATTAAAAAAAACTGAATATTTCAACTATGTTCATGAGCTTTTACGGAAAGAGGGTTTAAATGTATCAGACTCCAAATCATATGAACGTTTTGACCCTAGATATAATAAGTCTAATGAGTCTATACATTTTACAACAAAAGCTATGGAAGAATTAAAACCTTTAGCTGATTTGTTTTTAGATGAAAATGGGAACAAAAAAATACCTACAAATATTGGAGAACATTTAACTCATAAAAGTTTAGCTCATTGAATCATGGATGATGGTCAACAAGTAAAAAGAGGCGGTGTTACACTATGTACAGATAGTTATAATTCAGAAGAAATAGGTATTCTGAGAAAAGCTTTAAATGATAATTTTAACCTTATCACCTCTATTCATAATAAAAAAGGGAGAGATGAATCTGTATATGAAAGAATATACATAAACAAAACTTCTTTAGAAGAGGTAAAGCCCTTATTAAAGGAACATTTACATTCTTCTATGCTTTATAAAATTAATGAAAACATTGAAGCTACTAATGTTACAGAAAATTCAAATGCTATTACCAATAACCAGTTAGCGAAAAGTGATAATTTAAGTGATAGTGATTTCGGTAATGATATATCAGACATCGGGGATTTTTAATAGAAATATTAAATTAGCAGTTGTGAATATGCTGGAACCCCTATAATTTTTCAATACTAAATAAGTACTTATCGCCTGTTGTCGACGCTGGCGTTTAATTAAATTAACCCCCCTTTTTAGTTTTACTATACTAAAATTTTAGTTAAAATTTGAATAATTTGGGCAATCAGCAAGGATTAAATATATCCTTCAACGATCATCAAACAACAATCAGATTAATATCAATCTACTCTTTGATACTGGTTGAAAATATGATTCTATTCCTTAGCGAAAGTTAAGGTATTAGTATAAAATAATTAATTATACTAAAAATAATGCGATGTCGACTCATCCCATCCTCCGGGGGAAGAAGCTTGGAAGGGTTCGGCTGTTCGCCGATTAAAGGGGTACGTGAGTTGGGTTCGTTAAAATTGGTGTCCCCACTGGTTTTAAATAAAGATACAATATTAAAGCATATAAAAATAAAATATTCAAAGTTGTATTATAGCACACGCTGTTTTAGCAATGCAAATAATCAATTAAGCAACAGTGCTTTACCTTCTAAAGAACTAGATTCTATTTTAATTGGACTAATATTAAGTGATGCAGGTTTATATCGATCATCGCCCACTTCTAATACTAGATTAGAAATGAGTTTTGGTCAAGCTTATAAAGAATTTGCTTATTTTATAGGTGAATTATTTAGTCCTTATGCGACCAATCCGGTTAAATCAGTAGATATTAAAGTTAAAGATAAAGTTTATACTAATTATAGACTTAAAACAAAAACTTTACCTTTATTCAATCACTATTTTGATATGTTTTATAAGCTAGATGTAAATACAGGTAAATATTTTAAGATAGTACCTGAAAATATTAAGGAACTAATGGATCCTATTGTTTTAGCTTATTTAATTATGGGCGATGGTAACTTCGATAAAGGTAGAAATCGCGTACGTATTTATACTAATAGTTTTATAAAACAAGAAGTAGAAGAACTAGCTTTATCTATTAATAATAATTTAGGAATATATACTGGAGTATTATATGATCGAAAAGATCAATGAATACTAACAATAGGAGCTAAGAATTTAGAATTATTAAGAGACACTGTTTCACCATATTTTCATTCTACTATGTTGTATAGAATTGGTTTATAAAAAATTTATAAAAACTTGTTCAGTATAGCTATTAAGTTGAATTAATATAATTTTTATTTAAAAATTTCAAGGGCACCAATTTATTTTAAGAGCCTAAGTAAAACTGGATAAATTGCAAGGAAGTCTATAATTAGTAATAAGAGCAGACAATTTGCAGCCAAACATAACTGAGTGAAAAATATTTATTAATTATAAACTAAGTCGATAAATAATAATATTTTAGGTTATGGAGGTTCAACGACTAGTAGGTGACTATTTCACTAAAAATAATCCTGCCACGAAAATCCGGCATTAATATAAAAATTAATGAAGACATAGTCTGAACAGTAGCGTGAGTTACTGAAGTAGTGAATAAAGAGTCACTACGATAACACAATTGTTAATACGACGTGAGTCAGTATGGTCCCTATCTTCTGGAGGGACAAGTAGTAAAAAGGGGCAGACCTTCCAGTACGAAAGGACCAATAGGCTGTGTTTCTCTAGTGTACCAATTGTTAGTAGTAATAACTAATTTAGGGACATCTGAATAAATCAATAAAAGATTTAAAGATGGAGAATCCTTTATACACTACCGGCAGGTAGCGCAACCTGTTTTTTTAAATTAGTGTATGTAATTCCTGTCATACATTTACTTCCCGAAGGGGATCTAAAAAAATATGGAATAAAGGTAAGTTTTTATGAGAGCATAGTTGGGTAGCCACAAACATAATAGATAAGTGCTGAATGAATATAAAGCAAGAATCTAACCCCTAGATACTAAAAACAAAAAAACTTTACTTTTTAAATTTAAATTTTAAAAAGCAAAAGTGTTTTAAATTATTTTTTTTTTGGTCCCGAGTGCCGTTCCTGCTCTCCCTCCCCTCCCATATGGGAGGGGAGGGAGAGCAGGGTGGCGTGGGAGGTATTTAAAGTATTTAATTAGAAGCTAACAAGCCTCTGTTAAAGCTAAAAGTATAACTTTAAAATACTTTTAAAATTAGAGATTCAAAAAAAGTATGGCAAAGCTTTAGTAAATAAAATAATTTAAAATTTTGTTAATTAAGAAATAGAACATTTCTAGATAGGCCGCAAATGCACATACTGTAACAGTACTCAGTTTAGCGGTACTAATTTATAAAATAAACTTGATGTTTAAGGTTGTCATTTAAAAATAATTACTTCTACTTTTTATTATATATAAAGTAGTATTAGGTGCAACACCGCCTAACTATGTTAGTCGCCGAAGGCACGTAGTATTATAGCTAATTTATTTAATAATTAAAAGAAAGAAAAAAATAAAAAAAGAAAAAGAAAAAGTAAACCATAAAAAAATATAGCAACCGTGTAGCGAGTATAGTTTAATTGGTAAAGCGTCTCCCTTCCAAGGAGAAATTGTTAGTTCAAGTCTAATTACTCGTAAATATGCTCCGCCACGCCTGCTCTCCCACATCCGCACGTCTTCGACGCTGGCGCTAGGTAAAGGAAAAAGCTGCCGATAAATATAAAATTAATTAAACTAGCAGCAATTTTATCTAAAAATAAAAAGATTTAAGCGCCATCCCTCTTTTTTTCTCCTTAAGAGAAAGAAGGAGCAAGTAAGAAACATTTTTTAATAATAAAAAAATATTATAAAAGTCTAATATTATAAAAGTCTAATATTATAAAAGTCTATCAAAGTTTATAGCATATAAAAAAAAATAAAATTAAGCCTAGGTGGCTTAACGGTTAAAGCGCTCGATTGAAGATCGAGATACATTTGTTCAACTCAATTCCTGGGCATTATTTTTTTTTTTAATTAAATTAAAGCCTAAAAAAAAAATGTTTTTTTTTTTCAATATAAACTATTTTAATTACAGATAGCTCAAATAGCTTTACACTATTATATATTTTAAAATAAATTACCTCATTTATTCTACTTCCAAGCGCTGGCGCCAGCGCTGAAGACGTGGCGAGACAAAGAAGTAAAATAAGACGGGCTTAATAAAAACCTTATCAGTTTATTTAATAGCGTCAATGTGTTAGTTTAAAATTAGTTATATGCAAAAATTGTGAACACTAACTATTATATACTGAATAATTAATATAATATAAGTAAGTGGTCGACCTCACCGTACAAGGTTATATTTAAATCAGTATTAAGTATTTTGTGGCAGGTTAAATAAAGCTGATTTATAATTAAGCTTATCTTTTTATCCAAATTAAAATTGTAAACTAAAATAACTATTTTTTTCGCGTAGCGGGCCCCGAAGGGGGGCATAGCGGGCCCCGAAGGGGGGCGTAGCGGACGTAGCGCTTGTTATTTATCGGCTTCATCTTGTCTGCCTCTTCCTTTTACCTAGCGGCAACGTCGAAGACGTGGCGGGTGTGGGGAGGGGCACAGCGCTTATTATTATAGTTTATATTAATTAATTGTCAGGTTACAATACCTGTCGTAAAAGTAAATATATCTCACTCGCCCTGCACGTCTTCGGCGCCGGCGCCGGCGCTTCATAATATTTATAACTTAGTAAAAAAAGATGGGTTTGGTATAGCAGGCGTTTCCTCCTGTACAGGTTGCGAAGCAGGAGGGCGATAATTTTAATGCTATTTCTATTTTTTTTTATTTAAAAAACTATTTACTAAACAAGGAAAAATAGTAAACGTTTATAGTAGGTTAGCTTATTTTTCTAGCCTTTAAAGACGTAACTAAAAAGCATTAGGTAGTAATATTTTTGGTTTTACAATCCCCGAAGGGGGGCGGAGCAACAAAATTGAATTAAAGTTAGTAACCTTTATAAAAATAATATTAACCTACACTTACAAATAAAAAAATAACCCCGGGCCAGCGATATTTATAAATAAAAAAAATAAAATATTGGCACTAAGCGCCGAAGGCGACTAAGCATTATTAATTTAAAAATATTAAAATTTTAGCTGACTTAAGCAGTGGCGGAGCCGGCGCCGGCGCCGAAGGCGGGCGTGCGTGCGTGCGTGCGGGCGTGCGGAGCGCTTAATTTTTAAGTTTAAAATTTTATACAAAAAAAGTAATAGACAGTTATAACCTCAAGCTGAAGTAAACCTATAAAATTCAAATTTTAATTGAGAAGGCCCACCACAATCACAATAATAACTTGTTTAAGTTTTTTAATTTAGTTTTTTATAAGAATAGGCTTTATCTTTAATTGACGTTTACTCTACTGGAGAAGTCCATTTTTGGATCTTAATAGTTTCTTGCTTGGCTTACTAATGCTGTTTTCTTCTAGAGGAAGTAGCTGTAAAACTAATTTTTTTTATTTTTATCGCATAATCCTGCCCCTCCTCTTCATCTAGCGGCAACGTCGAAGACGTGGCGGGTGTGGGGAAGGGCTGGCAGCGCTTAAGTAATTTAAATTTTAGTTTTTAAGATAAATAGGCATACACCTAATAGTAAAGAGTTAAAATATATTATAAATTAAACCAACTTATTAAAATTTGTTGTTCCATCCCCCTTCGGGGATTGGAACACTAATTTAAGAACTATGTTATTGCTGTAATAGCAAAAAAAAAATAAAAGTAAAAATAACAAAAGTAAAATAACGAACATGTTGAAATTGGTAAACAATCTTCTCTTAAGAAGAAGTGGAAATTATTCCTTAAGAGTTCAAGTCTCTTTGTTCGTATTCTTGTTTCAAAGATAGTGTCAATATTTTTATATATAATAATTTATATATTTCTCGGCTTCGCCTCGCCTGCTCTCCCTGCTCTAGATAGGGCATGGCGCTTATTTTAATTTTTATTTTATAGACGTACAACGGATATTTAAGCTAGTATTATTATTTTATATAGAGCTTATTAAACTATTTATTTTACCTTTTTTTTTGTAATATTTTTGCTAAATTTATTTTATATTAAACTAACTGTCTAAAATATTTTTTGGCGTAGCGGGCCCCGAAGGGGGCATAGCGGGCCCCGAAGGGGGGGCGTAGCGGGCGTAGCGCTTGCAATATAGTATAGAAGGCTATTTAGATTAGTGAAAGCGGAGCACTAAAATATAAAATTTATTTAAAGTAGTAATTAAACTCAGCTATAACAACTTTAGCTAAAAATTATAAGTAGTAGAGTAAACAATAATAGTGCAGTACGGGCCTGGAACACCTAGTTTCTTGTTAAAATAATATACCCAAAACTGTTGTTGCGTCTTAATATGTTATAGTTTATTTATTCTATAAGTTGTACAGCTACACTAACTATATTTAGTCTGCCAAAAATTAAGGATTACAATAAAAACATATATACACGTAATACAAAGGAATATAAAGTATTAAGCGGCAGCAGCATGCCCCCTTTTA